>Ga0116227_10001987_pt1 | contig 46696 bp, 35 predicted proteins | sample S1TSphgellanicum_FD_89693 | JGI IMG/M metagenome (GOLD analysis project Ga0116227, IMG submission 89693) | Host-associated microbial communities from peat moss isolated from Minnesota, USA - S1T2_Fb - Sphagnum magellanicum MG | ecosystem: Host-associated > Plants > Peat moss > Unclassified...
GATTGGTCCCCCCTTTTTTTTGCTTTTTGGTTGTGTGGGGGTTGAAGGGGGGGGAAGGGCGTGAAAGGCGGCTTTTTTTGTTTTTTTTTTCCTTTTTTTTTTTGTTTTTTTAAAAAGGGTTTTTTTTTTTTTTTTTTCCCTTGTGCAAATCAAATGCTTTGGAGGTTAAGACACAATTAAATTACAAATTGGTCCAAATCCAAATGGTGAAATGCCAACTTTTCACACATCACCATGTAAAGAGGGTGGCTTAATCTACATCTATTTACTACTATGTAAAATGCATGGGCAACAATGAAAGTAGTTTAATTTGAGATATCCTATTGAATTAGGTTGTGATCACACTTGATGACAACTCAATGATAAGTCAATGTTAAGGAAAAAATGAATTTTCATCAATTTAGATAAAAAATGTTATGTAACACAAAAAATGATGTGGACATTCATGTGGCACATGGTGAATTAAAATAAAATTTAATTTCATGGTAATTTAATAATTAAATAACACCAAATCTCTCCAAAATTATAAACTTAAGATTAAAACTACAATGTTATGTAACATCCCTAAAAAGGGGCATTTGAGTTAATGTTTCTATAACACCTATTGAAATTCATACTTCCCTATTCAAAATGTTGTTTTCATAAACAAGTTCTTTGTTTTGATCTCAAAACCCCCACATCCTTCCCCCATGCACTAATTATGTAATATAAGTTTTAGAGCACCATCTTCCAAAACAATTACCTACTTATCTACCTACGTAGTTATTTTGACGTGCTCCCAAGCCCTAATTAGACCCAAGACGGGTATAAGTTACCCACACAGTGAAATTGTGAGGAACTTGGGGCATGTTCCCAACTCTCAACACTAAAAGGGGTAGAGGGGCATGCTGAAGCTCCGGGATGGGACTAGGAAGAGTGACAAGCTATTCACTTACTCGAACCTGCATCAAACCAACCAACAAGTTGGTTAGTTCACTTTCTAGAGCACCCTTGGTGCTAGGATAAGCCATGGGCAATTCTGGATTCACTTGACTCACCACGGCCCAAACTCAGGGGGAAGCCACCACCTTCCCCCATATAGTATACTATGTGCCTCTTCGTAGCACCCACATCCAAATAGCTTTTTGTCCTGGGACTCCCAAGGAGGGGTCCTGAAATTGTCCCGGTTTGGACTTTTGGGACTTTGCACGATCATAACTCCTTGCTCAGACCTCTGATTGGGATGAGGTCTAAAGCAAACTTGTAGTTTTCCTCGAGAGTTTTCCAACAGTGTGTCGCACTCCACCTATATGCACCAAAGTCGGATTGATTCCCGACTTTTTAGTGGTCAAGAGTTAAACTGCCAGTTTGATTTTTGGCCCTTCTTTTTGTCATTACTTGTTTTGCACATGTCCAAATGGCCCATGCGAGGCCATTTTCGACATCTACATGTCAATAGCTTTCCAATGATATAAAGAACACCCCAATGCGAGGTGTTTTGACCCTTGCAATCGAACTCTAAAGTTTTGAGAGTCCCAGAGGACTCCCAAGTCCTAATTTCAGGAGTGTGAGTTTCATCCTCACACTTCCCTCAAAATAGGGTTGCGACATATTTAGTTACCTACTTGCATATTTACCTATTTGCCTACCCTTTCACCTACATACATACTTATTTATCTACCAACTTTTTTACCTACCCATTTACCTATTCACTTATCTATTTACCTATTTATCCACCTACTCACTACCCATCCTTCCACTTACCTTTGTAAATACCTACCCACCTATTTACTTAAGCCTCTGGACTTGGTGGTTTTTGACATGTATACCCACCAAGAACTCTTGTTGAGACATGTGAATGATAATGAAAGAAATGTTAAGGTCTATTTTAGATGTAAAAACTAATAGGCATTTGGCATCACATGCATGAATGGTCATCTACAAAGTTAGCTACCAACATTAAATGTGTGATATGTTAGTTTTTTAAAAAACTAGGTGTTAAAGGACATGCAATTGGAGTCCCTCACACAAATTGTGAAGGTAACTTTAAAGTAGAATGCATGATGTGGGTGTTTGCACATCTTATATGGACATCACAATGATAGTTTTTCATGTATTCCTTAGGTACAAGAAAATAAATAAAATAAGATCCATTAAAATAATAAAAAAGGAGTCACTTATTTAAAGTTATCATAATCAACCTTTCAAAAATGAAAAAAAATTGTGGATAGCTAATAAGTAATGGACTTTTGAATTTTGCCCACATTTTTTATCACACTTACAAAACTCATGGATATGAGCTTTTATTTTACAATGTGTTAATCTTATGCGTTTGAAACTTTAGGACATTGGATGAATTATGTTTAAGAAACCAAAGATCCATTGAATGAATGGAATGTGATTTTAATTTATAATGTTATGGACTTTTTAAAATTCTAAAAATTGTAAGTATTTAAAAAACTTTTTAAAGCATTTAAAATTAATTATTTAAAAATATTTTCTTTGAAATATTTTTTGCATGTCTTATAGCATCATGATTTGAAATTGGAAATGGAAAAAATAAAATAAAATTCAATATCATCTAGATATTCATATTTTAAGCCATTTGTCAATTACACTAGAAAAGGACTTTGAAAAGGGACTCTAATCTACCAAAATTGTGACATCCTAGTGTGCTTTTGCTCATGTGTCATTTGCATGTTTTGATGGGTTAGTTTTTGAGTTTCAAATCCATTTGATTTTATAACATGGTACATTTGTATACATTTTGCTTTGCCTTTTGATACAAACTCAAATTATGTACACATTATGTGTATTTAGTTTGTGTGTGAAAACTAATAAAAAGCAAACTATTCTTGAAACATTATAAATGATGTTACGACAAACAAATGCATGTAATGTTGTAAAGATCAAATGTAGTATATAATGCGTTGCCATAAAATATGAATGTTTTAAAAGAGTGAAAGTATTACATGTTCAATCTTGTTGAAAAAATTAACAATACATGTTGTATTCCAAAAACCCTTGCAATGTTAGATTGGAGTTTGCAAAATAATGAAAATGTTACAAGTGTCCTCGCCAAGGTAGACTAAAGTTTGTAAAAAAAGGTGAAGGTATGCAAATGCCCTTGTCAAATTATTTTAAACTTTGTAAAAAGGTGAGGGTAATATTTTCTTTTTTTCATTTTGCCATTTTCAATTAAAGTTTGTAGAAAACTTGTGGTATTGCACTCAAGTAACCATTTTGCCATTTTTTTTATTACAATAGCACTACAATGAAAGTATTGCATTCCTTTTGCCACTTTACCATGTGCAATTAAAGTTTTAAAAAAAGATGAACATATTGCATTTTGTAACTATTTTTGGGTAAATCCTAGTTACATGGTGGTTGTTATTCTTAGAAATGCTAAAATTTTCAAAAAGAATTTTTACAAAAAATAGAAGATTTTTTAGAAGAATATTTTGAAATATTTTATTAGGAAATAGAAAATTGAATTTTGATTAATTATTTGACATACATGTGTTGAAACCACCTTCATATTACAATAGTCATTTGTTTTTGTACAATTACACTCATCTTTTTGCAATAGTATTTTATAAGTGTTAAATAAGTATGTAGACGGAAAGTAGGTTGTTCTAGGTAGGTACTTAGGTAAGCATGTGATCATGTACATCAGAATGGTTGCCCTATAGATCCTTGCCAACTTACAAGTAGCCTTCTTTAAGGCCGTGTTCCCATTGCTGTAATTTAATCCATGTTTGTAAGGTTTTTAGTAGCTGCAAGAGGCCAAATAATAATAAATAAATAAATAAATAAAAACACCCTAAAGAGATCATGACTCAATAATTCATCACTAGGAGGTATCAGAGAACATGGTGGGCATCAATTTATCAGTGTCACAAGGGACAAGGATATCGTAGTACCCGAATGATTTTGGCATAAATTAAATTATTTTTTTGTTTTGTCGAATTTTGGGGAAAAAAATTTAATATTTGTGCCAAAATTTTAATAAAATCAAAAGTTCAACTATCAGGTTCACACAATCTAGACACATTACACTGTTCCACAAACTTACAAAAAGAAAATATTTGTTTTTAAAAATTTTATATAACCATTATTTGCTGAAAATTTCAAAATTAAAAAAACCAAGCGCCAAAGTTAAGATTTAAAATTTAATTAATTATTCGGCAGTTTGTTGCTGAAATTGTTCAGGTACTATGGTAATGTTCAGATTCAAGGTATTTGACTATTTATCAGGTCTCTCTCTAGAGGCACCTTTCCATTGACCCACTGTAGCCTTTAGAATCAACTCCAATGGATCCCCCTTTCCATTCCCTATGTTTTGTTCAAGTCTTAACATTGACCAAATGCAAAGTTGTATGAAAGTGAGAAATCAACCTTGGAAGTCAATTTTTGTTATGTGACGACCCTGGTGCACCAACCAGTGCACCATCATCCATTGTGAACTTGGTATGACTGACTTGGGTATGACCCTGCAAAAATATTTTTCACATCCGAGTTTTAATTATTTACTTTTTTGCAACTCCGCCCATAAAACTAAAATTAGGACTGCAAACAGGTGGGAAACTACTAATAGCAAACCACCTGAACCAATCATTGTGATCGGCCAATCAAAAACATGGATCACCAGTCAAATCATATTTATTGCACTCTTCTTTAGGAGGTGCACAGCTGTGCTCCGCCTGTTACCAGCCTCTCAGCAAACTGAGCAAATCTGCAGGAGCTAAACCGGCATATTTTGACTTTTCTTCATGACACCACACATAACACACTACATGCAAGAGTTCCCAATGTTCCCAATAGTTTGGCTTATCGAGTTTTATAGAGTCAGAGCTGTAGTTTGGTGTCAAAGGGAAAGCAATTGGTGTCAATCAATGTAGTCGAGCATTTCCTAGGTTTTGGGTCCATGGTCAAAAAATTGTGCAAACCTAAGACTAGGTCTATGGTTATGGGGGGGTTGCCTTTCTATTGGGCCAGTGTAACTTTAGAGTCACGAGGGTCAACCTTATAGAACTCATTAAAAAATGACCCTTTCTCATGATGTTAATTGAGAACATATGTTCCCTAAGTTCCTTAAGACGAGGAGGCACCGCCCATAGCCTTCATGTGCTCCTCTAGTACGTGCATTCAAGATGATGAAAACCCTGCCAATCATCAATTAAACAAAGCACCCAACAACAAAGGGAAGAAAAAGGTACAAGATGGAAGGACCCAAGTCCCGACAATCAAAGAATCCTCCAAAGGGAGGGACCACTAGAGGAATGGGAACAAATCAAGTACCCCAAAAACCCCACTCAATAGATGTCGCTCAAATAAAGTTTTTAGGGTTTGAGGTATACAAGGGTTCATCCACACTTTCTTCGGTCAGCTCAATGGAAAAAAGCACATGACATGGTTTAGGTCCATGCACCCTACCATTTCCTAGGTCCACTCTAGTTTGGTGTCAAAGGGAAAGCAATTGGTGTCAATGTAATAATCATGTTAATCTCTTGAAATAAGCTCAACATATTCAAATGAAATAACACATATTTATATTTGTATAAAATTACATGTAAACATGTGTATGAAATTGGAAAGACTCAAAGATTCAGATTTTTTTTTTAATTTTTTAATTTTTTGAAAGGACACAAAGATTCAAAAAGACATTGAAAAAAATTAAAAAGATTTGTTTCTCTTTTGATATCTTAGGATCCATAAAAGACATTTTGAAATATTACAACTTGTAAAATGTTTATTTTTAAAAAAATTCGATTTGAAATCAATCTCTAATAAATTTGCAATTTGGAATTGTCTTTTTGTATGACCTACAACTATAGCCCATCTCACCTAAACCAGCTCCGATGAAATCATCATCACTGGAATTTTATATCTCATCCTGAGTGATGATCATCCATTAGAAGATGTAGAAAGAAAAAAATGGTGATCATCCATCCCTAAGAAGATTTAGCCAAATCTGGCTAAAAACTGAATATGAAATACAAAATCTTTAATCAACCTTGTATTTTTATGGCTACGCACTGAAAACCAAATATAGAAATCTGACCATTTAAAATTTCTTTTCCCCCCCCTTCACTTCACTTCTGGCAATTGAAACCCTTGAAAACCATTTTTGAACTTTGTTTTTTGGCAAAATTTTCCCATTGAAGAAAAGAGCTGCCCTAAATGAAAGCACGAGCAAATCATAAACTCATCATAAACTCAGGATTCATAGAGATTTGAGGATATCGATTTTATGCTCTTTTTGGCAACCCAATCCAAACTGCTCATGATTTCAATAATTCGCAACCATCATAGCATGATGGAAATGGCTAAGACTCTTGAGTACTTATCACAGAGGAACAGGAAAAAGCAACCTTAAGACTCAGCTCAAGACTCAGCTCAAGTTTTGTTGTCTCTGCCTCAAGCATAGCAGGCTGCAGTAGTCTTTATTGGGTTCTGCAATTTGAGGAATTTTCAGAAGGTTTTACAGTAAAACCCTCTAAATTAGAGGGTTTAGGGTTTAGGGTTTAGGGTGAGTTTCATTTTTTGGGACATTCATGGAGTCAATGATTGAATCAACAGATTAGCCTACTATCACAATTCAAGAGGTTTGTCAATTTGCCAATTTGCTGAAACCAAAACAAACAAACTATATAGCAAAGACTATTTAGAGAGTGAAAACGTATTTTATATAAAGACTTTACTTTAGCAAATTACAAATCACAATGAGCATGAGTACAACAAAGTGAAGTGGTGAATGATGGCTGACATTTTTTGACATCTTTTAGTACCTTAGGTGGGTTGATGATGAATGTCAATCTTTTGATCTCATTCTTTAGCAAATCTACGTGGTGAGGTGGAATCCATGAGCTTGAATCAACTCACTTTGAACCTTTACAAAGCTTAACATCACAAATGGCAAATGGAAAGGAAAGGAAAACATTTGACAATCAATGAAACAATGTTTTTGGGATGGTGGTAAGAAAAACAAGCTAGTGCAAAGGCTACGAATTCATAAGAAAATGTGTAAAAATGTTGAATAAAATCACAAACACCCAAAAAATGCCAAAACCTTCAAATGCTCTGAAGCTGTTGCTTGCTGCAGCAGCCTTGCCACTGGATTGCAGAGACTAAAAAAGACAGGAGCCTAAGGTGACAAAAAATGCAGCCCCATAGAGACACAGAGAGAGAGAGAGAGAGAGATAGGTGCACACACACACAATGTGAAAGCCTGACAGCAGAAATTGGTTTTCATATTGATGGTTTTCAAGTACATATGCTGGTAGTCACCAATGGGGTACGGACAAAACTGTTGGATGCAGAGGCACAGGATTGAACTCTACCACACTTTCACAACAAGGATGCTACAAACCTAATCTGGAACAAAAATTTGCCAAAATGCTCACTAACCTGCTAAGAGGAAACATGATGATGCTCACCAGTGAGTCAATGGTAGCAGGCTTCCTAAATGCTGTTGAGAGTACATGTCTGCCCACTTTGTGGTCAAGAATATGTATCTGCCCACCTCAGAGTCAAGAAGAATATGTCTGAGCACCTTGATTGCAGTCAAGAATGTGCCTGAGCAGCTTGCAGTCAAGGGTGTGAGTGAGCACCTTCCGATTCTTCAACAGAACCATCTTCACTACCAGAATCATTGACGTCATATAGACTCATGGGGTGCATTCTGTTCACATTCGGTTCCAAGGGAGGCAAGCCATCTTCCTCCTCCTCTGCCTCATCCTCTGCATTCTCATCATCCTCCTCATTGCGGTCACTTCTACCTGGGGGAATCAGAATTCCAGATGTCAATCTGCTTGTCACAGCTGAGGATTTTGCTTCAGTGGCAACCATTGTTGCAGTTGGGAACAACAACCTGCTGCTGTTGAAGTCATGAGTGAAATGAGAAGGCCAAGAGGACAACTTCTGCATTGCTCGGGTCTGTTCTTCAAATAACACTCTTGAGATGGTACCTGTGACTTTGCTTCCATCTTCAACAGCCTTATCTCGGTTACCCTCATTCACAAAAACATAGCTACCCATCTTGATCCAGATTGTTTTCTGAAACTTGGCTGGAAGCAAACACAAAGTCTTGTCGCCATTGCTGTTCTCAACTTCAATCAGATTGGAACCTCGCAGTCCTATTACTCGCATGAGCTCTTCCCCTTGCTCCAGTTCCGGAATCCCCTCCAACGCTTCTCGCTTCAGATTCTTCCTCCCTCCCCTCATAATATCAGCAACATCCACTATATCTCAATCTTCTTCAGCAGCGCCAAATCAACAAAGAAAACCCTCCTTCTTCTGCTCCACAATCTTCTTGTTCTTCTCCTTCTTGTGCTCTGCAATGCTCTTCTTCTTCTATTCCTCGACGACAAACCTCACGTGCCCTCCTCACCTGCTGCATGTACAAATCCACCATCCAACATCCCCTTCATCATCATCTTCCATCAGAAACACTCGTCTCCAAAACAAACCCTAAATCTTCGAAACCCTAAACAAAAGAAGAAGCACAGAGAGAGCGAGACAGAGAGAGAGGAGAGGAATCCATCCCCAGTGAGTACCTTGATTGCGAGAAGAATAAGAAGACACAGGCAGAAGTGCAGGAGACAGAAGTAGTGCTTGTCCTCTTCTTCTGGTTCTTCTCTCTCTCTCTCTCTCTCTCTCTCTCGTCTCCTCTTCCTGCAGCAGCCGCAGCTGTGAATCCTTCCTTTACCGCCCACCCATTTCCTGCTCGCCCCATTCACGCCTGACGCCCGCCACTTGCGTCACGCAGATTTGTTTCTTAGGGTAGTAGGGGCCCCGCTCTAGCGCGCCGATAGGGGTCGCTCGCGCGCGCCTACGATCCCTACATGTCTTTAATTTTTGTCCACGTTTTTTTTGTCTGGGCAGAATCGAGATCCATCTCCACGAACGCTTTTACATCGTCTTAGAAGAGCCTGTCTCGCACTAGTGGCAAAGAAGCGCTTGTTGTTGTTGTTGCTCTCTCTCTTTCTCTCTCTCTCTGTCTCTCGCGGCCGATCTCAGATCTAGTGCGTTTCTTTCTTCCCCTATCTTTCTTTCTCGGTTTGGTTATTGTGGTCTTTTTGTGTCTTTCTGTGTGGGTTTGTGCTTTGGAGGTTGATGTGCGGATTTCGCTGGCATTGTGTTCTCGGCTTGATGATGGGTTGGAATCCTGACCGATAGGTTCAAGCAGCGACTTGAGGGGTCGTTGTTTTAGTTCTTCTGGGATGGTGGTTTTTCTGACACTGTGTCTTTGGAGCTCATGGCAGAAATCTGAAAGAAGAAGGGCCGGAAAGGAGGACGACGACGACGTGCAGCAGCAGTAGCAGCAGAAAGCAAGCAAGGAAGCATGAAGGTTATCGACAAGATCAACAATGGGTTGGCGAACAACGGTGTGGTTTTCTCATTCGAGTTCTTTCCTCCCAGGACTGAAGAAGGAATCGAGAATCTGTTTGATCGAATGGATCGCATGGTCGTCCACCAACCTGCCTTCTGTGACATCACTTGGGGAGCTGGAGGCTCCACTTCTGCTCTCACTCTCGACATCGCCAACAAGATGCAGAACATGGTCTGTACCCATGGAAATCTGCTTCTTCTTGTTGTTGTTGTTCCTTTCAGTCACAAGATCTGTTTGTGTTTCTTTTCCTGTTTGTCCAGCAAAGGCTTCAGAAGTTAGTTTCTTCTGTTGATCCACAACACCCCATTTTTGCAAGGGCAGGCTGTTTGTTGTTGTAGCTTCCTTTTCTTTGTTTTAGAGATTGGGTTGCGTCTGGTTTTCCAAGCTTTTGTTGTCTTCTCTCTCTCTCTCTCTCTAACTGGATTTTTGGTGGTGCTATTGGTGGTGGGGGTAACAGATCTGTGTGGAAACCATGATGCATCTGACCTGCACAAATATGCCAGTTGAGAAGCTTGAGGATGCATTGAACACGGTGAAGGCAAATGGCATTCAGAACATCCTTGCTCTGCGAGGTGATCCACCACATGGCCAGGACACATTTGTGACCATTGAGGGTGGTTTCTCTTGTGCTCTGGATCTGGTGAGTGTGCCAATTTTTTTGAGTTGGGTTGTTTCAAGGAGGCCTGACTTCTTCAATCATTTCCTTTTGTACACCACACTTTCCTCGTCCCATGAGCAAGAGATTTGATTCATGTGTTTACAGTATGCTGCCGTTTACCTGGCCAATAATGTGCTTGTATGAGTCTCGCAATGCCAAAGTGCATGTGCAAAGCTGTGATTACTGAGAAGAAGAAACTGGCACAGATGTGGATGTGTGAAACTGCATCAACAGATATCTATTGTTGCTTTTGTGTATTGTGCAGTTACTTACATATGTGCCTGTAGTTTAAGCTTGACACATTCCTTTGTCTTGCAGGTGAAGCACATCAAGGCTAAATATGGGGACTATTTCGGGATCACTGTTGCTGGGTACCCAGGTATGTGATCATCATCTGTTTGGCACTTTGCTTGTCCCTTTCTGTTTCTGAAAGACAAAAAAATGTTTTCTGGTGTTTGTCTCGGTTTTTTGTTCTGCAACAGCTGTGAGTGAGTGTGCAGTTCTTCAATAGACTGTTGAAAGTCTATTCTATGTAGCTCAGTAATTCCTTGGTAGCAGAGGTTCACATCTGAGCTTCTTGGTTTTCTTCTCTTTGATCAATCAGTCAGCCAGGGATCCATGGCCGTTGGTATTGTCTGGTTTGTCAGAGTGGTTTTGTGTTGTGACCATTTTCATGATTTAAATGCTGAGTCCTGTTGTGGTTTTTTGCTTGCAGAGGCCCATCCAGAGGTGATAACTTCAGAGGCAGGAGCAACTGAGGAGGCCTACAGAAAGGATCTTGCTTACTTGAAAGAGAAGGTTGGTATTGGATTAGTGGGATTTCTTGGGTAATTCACTTTGGCGGATCCATTTGCAGTCCCACTTGAATCATCTACAAAATCAGAAAATGCTGTATGTTGGTTTTGTATGTTCTTGCCATCATCGGGCTTCCAAGTCTCTGGACACAACATGTAACAAGCCTTTGTGAAGCCATTTAGATGTCCCTTTGTTGGGCACTCAGATAGGTTAAGAGAGGAAGATAGTCAGGTAGGTCCTTGCAATTCATATTGAAGGTCTTATTCTGAGGAGCTGCATCCTTACACACCAGTCTGTTGTGTTTTTCTCTCTGTTAAATCTTTAGGATTGCAAGGATTCAGCCAATGTGGTGTCTCATGTGCATGTGGCTATTGCAGGTGGATGCAGGTGCAGAGGTAATTGTCACCCAGCTTTTCTATGACACTGACATTTTCCTCAAGTTTGTGAGTAACTGTCGTGAAATTGGCATCAAGTGCCCTATTGTGCCTGGAATTATGCCCATCCAGAATTACAAGGGGTTTCTACGTATGACAGGTCTTTGCAAAACAAAGGTACATCACTTCAGATCTCTGACACTCCTTGCATAGTGCTCCTTGCCCTGTTCACTTTGTGTTCGATCAAAACCATATGTAGTAGTTCAAGCTAGGCATGGTCATTTATGCAGCAGGAACCATTTATGTCTGCCCTTTTATATTCTCAGGACATGTTGTTGCCACAGTGTGGAAGTTAACATGGTAGGGTGATGCAGGTGCCAGAAGAAATCAAGGCTGCACTGGAGCCCATCAAGGATAATGAAGAAGCAGTTCGAGCATATGGTATTCATTTGGGCACTGAAATGTGCAAGAAAATTTTGGCACATGATATCAGGACATTGCATCTGTACTCCCTCAATCTTGAGAAGTCTGTGCTCGGCATTCTTCAGGTGTGTTTTTTCAAACTCCCATTCCAGAAATTGAATTTCTTATATATTTTCATGTATTTGTGTTTGTAAATTTTGATCAGGTTTGGTTAGTGTGAAGCCAAGTGTTTTGTGGGATGTGATTGTGTGTGCTTGGAGCTTCTAGTTGTTGTCTGATTTCATTAGCATATTGGGATGCCCTTCTCTCTTTGTTGGTGACAGAACCTGGGATTGATTGACTTCAGTAAGATTAGTCGTCCATTGCCTTGGAGGCCCCCCACCAACATCAAGCGCAACAAGGAGGATGTGCGCCCCATTTTCTGGTGTGTAGATTGTACTTTTTATGCAGACGATGGTATGCAGTATAGTTTGTGTCTGTACATTGAGTAATATTCTTCTGAGATTTAATTCCAATTGTCAGATTTTGGGTGTAATCCGTTGTGTCTGCCGACATTCTGGAGTGTTGTTTTGTAGAAAGGAAAGCTTCACAACCCATGTGTGTAGCCCCCTTATACTGTTATTGTATGATGGGTTGCAGGGCAAATCGGCCAAGAAGCTACATTTCACGAACAACAGCCTGGGATGAGTTTCCTCGAGGCAGATGGGGTGATACCCGCAATCCTGCCTATGGGAGTTTCAATGATCATCAGGTTTGTTCTTTTTCTGGAGATATTGCCCTTTTGGACTGCACTTCATCTTATCCTTTGTCTTAAAAGGCCTATGATGGTTGGGAGAGTCAACATACATGGGTTGTCTGGATCATTGTGGAGGACAAATATCTTTGCCTGCCTCTATATCATTTTTCATGGAGCCCACACGCTGTTTTACATGAAACTAACCATGCAAGATATGTATCTCTCTGGTGCACATGAGCAGTTTCTCAGGAAGCGGTCACGTAGCAAGAAGATGCTCACAGAGTGGGGTGTACCTTTGGCCTCTGCAGAAGTTGTCAATAAGGTACTAAATCTCTGAATTCTGTGCAATGGGCAGCAGGTTGTTGTTTTTGACATCTAGGTTCAGCTGGATTTAGTATAAATATCAGCAGCTAAAAAGAATTACAGGAGGAATGTAAACACAATGGCATTCTGTTCAGATGCTTTTGCCAAATACTGATGCTGTGTTTTGTTACAGATTTTTGCCAAGTACTGTGCGGGAGAGCTTAACACAAATCCTTGGTCAGAGGCAGAAGGATTGCAGCCTGAGACAGTGCAGATCAATGACAAGTTGGTGAAAATCAACAATCAGGGTTTTCTCACCATTAACAGCCAGCCTGCTGTGAATGGCGAGAAGTCTGATTCCCTGAGCGTTGGTATGTGCCCATCTTTCAGCTGCAATTTTCAATCTCATGTCCAATTCAGCAGTTGCAGTCACAAAAAGCGTTCTTTTGTGGAAGGCTTGTGGTAGTAGATAGAGCCTGTGGAGCATGGAAGTTGACAAAAAGAGTTTCAATCTGTTGGGATTGTTGTTTGTCTGGATCCATCCGCTTGTTGCTCTCTTTATAAACAACATCGTCCTTGCTGTCAGCTGATTTATCACTGACATTTCTGGGGATGTGAATTTCACAGTATTTGGAGCTTCAAAGGGCTGAAATAGGACTTAGATCAAGAGGTTAACAAGGGAGTGACTGATGATGAATTGTATGTGTTTTTGCAGGCTGGGGTGGTCCAGGGGGTTATGTCTATCAAAAGGCATATGTTGAGTTCTTCTGCTCTCCTGAGAAACTCCATGCACTCATTGCAAAGGCCAAGGAGAACTCATCTCTGACATATATTGCAGTGAATGCCAAGGGCGAAACCCAGTCCAACATTGGACCCACCAATGTCAATGCAGTTACGTGGGGTGTGTTCCCAGGGAAGGAAGTTATCCAACCAACTGTGGTAGACCCTGTAAGCTTCATGGTGTGGAAGGATGAGGCTTTCCTGGCATGGGAGGGCGAATGGGCTTCTCTTTATCCAGAGGGTGATGAGTCAAGGAAGGTCCTTTTAGAGGTAAAAAGCCTAACATGAACTTCCAGTTGAGAAAATTTCCTCATCCTTGTACTCAGATTTGATGCTTTGGTCTGCAAAACAATTTGTTTCCTTCTCTTGCTGAAAACTGAAAGGCTGAAAGAAGAGATTCCAATCTGATCGCCATCTTTTGAATTACATCTTGTTGAGAGTTTGATCGAAAGTATCAGCCAACAGAAGGTTATACAAATGGGAAACTGCTGCACTTGGTAGTGGGAGAAAGGAATGGTAGCCACGTACGTATTGACATCTTTGTCTCCTCAAGAAATGAGAGAAAGGGTGTGGAGGAGATAATGGCCCAATCAACAGGAAAGGTGTAGTAAAATGTTCTGTTCTGTGTTGTGGTGGTGTATTTCAGATCAAAAACTCGTACTTCTTAGTCAGCATGGTGGACAACGATTACATCAATGGTGACCTATTTTCTGTCTTCACTGGTTTGTGACGGGCTCAATGAAGAGTGGTAGCATGAGTAGTACCAGTCAGTCAGGCCACAATTGTGGAGGAGTTTTTCTATCATTTATTTCACTGCTACTATGTTTCTAACCTGGGCACTTTAAGAGAAAATTTGTGATAGCTGGTAGCAGGGTTGTGCTATCACAAACTCTAGCTCATGGAGAGAATATCATCGGTCACAGGGCAAAGGTTATATGTAGTACAAATATATGCCCAAAGAGAGTGTTTTCCAGAAGGTGGTGGTGGTGGTGGCGGCATAGGAGAAGAGGGGCAGAGGATAAGTATGTTGTAATCAATTTGGCCAGAGTTGGGGTTTGTTGTTAGTCTGGTTTCAGCTGCTCTGCTATAAACACCGTATTTTTCTTGTTGCATTGAGACACATACATGGCTAGCCAAAGGTTACCTGTGGATGGTACACAGTTTACTTTTCAGGACAGAATGTTGCTATTTACAGATCTCATTTCAAGAACATTGTTAGAATAGTTTTAAGTGTACAATAGACATCATTGTATCATATTAAATCTGTCATCTCTCTAGTCTTTGTAGGTACAGTGAGAACAAACTTTAAACTCCAAAAAAAATGTTGCAAACGTGATAAATGATTGAAGAAACCATTAGACAATATCAAACGAATGACTGTCTGATGGTTGGCTCTTTTTTGCGGAGGGAGGGTTTATGTCTGATGGTTGGCTCTTTTATGCGGAGGGTTTACACGATTACATCATAAGCTTTGGCAATTTTAAATTTATTTTTTGAAAACTTCAACAACTTATGACAAAACATGGAAAGTATACCTTGTGTCGTGAATTTATATTATAAACCTGATAAGTTTAGTTCCCTACAGCTTTGACAAATATCAAAGACATTTTCTCTTTTTTCTCCTTAGACCTGCTTTGCAAGTTTAGGGTACTTTGCTGTACATAGCAAGATATTAAGATTATTGTGCTTGGCATGAAATACAATCAACCTTTGTAGAAAGGAATCGAATTACTTCTTTTGAAAAAGAATTTGTGGTTGGCTATGTTGCTCAAACATATAACCGCATTCCAATTGTAAAGTTTAACTGAGTTGAATGAACAATGAGCTTATTCTCGTGTTGCCAAACCCCTTTGGGTGTAATGATTCTGTCCTAAGAAATTCCACACAAACTCTGGAAGTAAACCAATGAGTATCCAAATGGGTGACTAAACCCTGAAACTGACTGTCATAACCCCAGAAAGCCTATCTCCAAAACTAGTATATCTTTGAGATTGATTTCCCATGAAACTTCATAACTGTCACAATCCTAGAAAGCACATCTCCAAAAAGAATATATATGTTCCTGAGATTGCAGAGAACACTATGAAGGTAACACAAAATCGCTGGCATGTGCAAGCTCACAAAATGTGTGAAACCCTTATTCAACCTTCATCATGAATAGCAGTGATCAGCTGCAATGACAACTATTGACTTCATTCATCAGCTCCCTACCATGGGTGCAAAATAAATAAATACATAAAATCCACCCAAAATACTTGGCAAACCATTATCCAAAATCTATGTCCTGAGTTTCTGAAGCATGTCCCAGAGCAAAGGGAAAGACTAAGTCATACTCTGTTGGATAGCCCACCTCCAAAAATTGAAATGGCTCTACCTATGCTGTGGCAAAAGTCTCTCAATTACACAATTTTCCCAACCCACGTAAGTTATAGAAGCTCACCTTGAAGAAGAGACACTACTGTCGGTGTTAGCATGCAGCAGACACATCCAATCTGGTTTGTCTTTCCTGGCTTCACCATGATCCACAACCACATAGTCAAAGTAAGCCAACCATTGAACAGAAATCTGTTTCACAATGGCAAATGCCTCTCTATCATCAGAGTCATGAACAATCAGGGTTGTAACTGAACTAACACAAAGGCTTTGCATCCCTTGAAAACATCTCAATCATCTTCTTCTCCTCGAAACATTCCCTCCTGTTTCATATTTATGAGATTGCAGACAAAAACTCCACAATAACACTTTGAAAGTAACCTTGGTGTTAGTTCCAACACAACACATTCATACTGAGTCCACAATCGGATCACAGTTCAAAACTATGGTGACAAACACCCTTATTTGGAGATCTAGGGATGGTGTGAATCAGTAAAAATCAGGATATATTGTGTTTCTTTGTATAAATACAGATGAAAAGCAATGGCCTGCAGTTCCCCAATGAAGCAACAAAGCCAATGCAGTCAAGATTACATTGGCAAAGACAGTAGGGATTAGTGGAAGTTGCTTTTTTGTGGTGACGGTGGCAGTTACATAGCCACTGTGGCCACTATCACTAAAGCCTTTTTTCAGGAATCCCCTTTGTATGTGTACCTTGTGTTTCCAAGCCTATTACAGATATGGCAGCAAAATGAAGAGCTCTCAGAGCCTACTCTAGCAGGACAGACTTCATTCCACCTAAGAGATTAACTCTGCAAAAAGTGGAACAAGATGCATGCTAGCATACCCAAGAACCCTGAAGTCACGGGGCTGTTATTCAGTTCTGTAACAAACCATAGGTGAGGTAAAAAGCTCATGTATGGCAGTGATCATGGTCAGTGTCAATGTCTAAATTTGTCGAAGACCACCTGTGCGGCTCAGAATCTCCTGTTCCTTCAAATGCCGTTGGAATCGGGCCAGACGGGCCTGCAGGTTAACAATGCCTGCTGCCTTTCTTGACAGGACATAGTTGAGTTGAGACACATAGCGGTCTATTCGACTGCCAGGCTGGTCTACTTCAGCCAACAGCTTCATTTCCTGCATGTACATGGAGGTTGACTTGTAAGGATCCTTCTCATTCCTTTGCCATAGATATAGGTGCCTAAGCTAGGAAATAACAACCGACTTCAAGCATCAGGGCTCTAAGATGGAAACCTAGCAGCCTTCAAAAACTCTCTAGGTGTCAGCAGGGCTCATTAATTGCTGCAATTTGCTGCCAGTTGAAGGAACAATGTTGTCAAACAGGTTCTCACACATAATGAAGAGATTGTTGATCATCATGATGTCCACAAAGGTACTCAACATTTTCTTAGCCGAGGTCCTTCACAATTTACTACTGAAGATCCAACAAGAGCTTGTGCTTGACATTAAGCATAACTCACCCTACAGTTAAAGCAAACTTGGTTCACTAACACCAGTGGCAGACGGGAATCTAGGTGTCTTTCGTCAATCTAGATATCTGCCGAAGTTCAGGGCTATAAGTTAAGATCATTACCTCCCGTACAATCTCCATAGTATCCTCCACCTCTTTCCTATGAGCTGAAATGACCTCTTCCTCTTCCTGCACCATCTATTGCTTTGTCAGTAGGTTGCATACTAACACTAGTTCAGTCAATTCATTCAGCTATATACATCAATTTGTGCAAAGACTATCTCAATCATATGCAAAGATATAAGTTGCAGTAATTCCAGTCCCTAGGTGTAATCTGGCACAACTGACAGAAGGTGGGCCCAGGGCTTGAATGGTTGATCAGGTGCATTGTCAAGATATGGCCCGTGAGACTGGGCTGTGCGAGTCACCATTTTGGAACAATGAATGATTATCCTCTTCTCATTAGCCAGCAAAGAACTGCTATCAACAGAATAGTCATGAAATTGACACTAGTCACAAGATGGTCAAACTGTACTTAATTTTAATTCCACTGGAGATTCTAGAATGCTACCTCAAGAATTGCATTGATGTGACCTTCATGATTGAATTGCACAAGATCTACTTCCGAGTCCACCCTTGAATAGGCACTGGCAATAGTGAGTTGTTCATTCTGTCGCCTTGCAACCCCCTCAGCCTTGGGCATATCATCACGACTGACATGGCGTTCCACTTTCTCTTCCCTATCCCCCTTACGGCGAGAAGGCAAGAAAACCTGGACCCTTTCATTCTCATTCTCATGCAAGTCATAAAGTCCCCCTTCACTCATGTCCACATTGCTTGGTCTATCCTTTTCAACAGGTGCTGATGTAGCCCTGCTTGCATCCCTTCCTGCAAAGGTGTGCTCATTCAATTGATTGTTTAGTGCCTCACGCTCCCCATGCTGTACATACCATCCAGGATCAAGGGGTGGGCGCCTGCCATTTTCTGCTGCTCTATTGTCAAGCACATGTTCTGGCACTTGTGGGGCTAATTGTGCTGGGATTGGAGGCAGTGGTGGAGAAGATGTCATCTCCCTTTGAGTTGATGCAGTAGAACTCAAATCCTTCTTTGAGTTGTTATTCTTGGACAGTCCTTTCACCCTGAAGAATTGCAATAGCAGTTTTCATTTGGTTTGGAGACAGTTAAAAAGACAGGATAAGAAACCAGCAGTAATAGAAAAAACCTTAGGTGAGACGGGATCCACAACCAGTGTTAGGCCAAGGCCAAGTTAGTAGACTAAAAAGGTGGGGACCATCACATTCTTGCATACCTGTCTGCGTATCTGAGTGTATTCAGAGTATGTTCACAAGAGCCTGCATTTGGTGACACACATGAAATCATCACTGTGCGTGAGTCACCCATAAATGAATCACGAAGCACCTCTGTCAATTTGCTCCCCCGGAAAGGGATGTGGCCCTGATCATTGTCAAGTGCTCGTATGCACTCCTTCAGAGCCAATAAGCTCTTGTTGATTTCTGCTCCTTCCATTCTACAAGGCAAAGCCAAATATTCTCAATGACTGACCTTATGTGGACCACAAAGCACAGCTTAAGATATTGTCAGGAAACACATGTATATTCTAGGAAGCAGCACAACAGAAGATTGAAGTTCTAACCTCGTTTGTCGATCATTATCAGTGGTATCAGCCCCTCGCTCACTGCCTGCAAGGTCAATAAATGATATCTTGCCAACAACACGATTTCCCTTTGTATCATTGCCTTCTGGTGCTTTCTTGATCACAAGCTGAAGAATGGCATGGGACCTTGATGACTCTTCATTAGCTCCAGTGGAGCCAGTGCTGCGAGACAAGTTGCCCTTCTCAATGTACTCTTTCACCAATTCCACATCTGATACTCGATACTCTTGCAGACCTACAATGCACACTTGTTGGCGTCCATCCTCTCGCATACACAGCTTTCTGCACCACCATCACCCTGCTTCATCAACACCCATTCCTTCTCCAATGCCTTATGATATGCTCTAAAAGTTAGAAACGGGTAACAATAAATTCCTTTCATCAATAGAAGGAGAAAAATAATCATGCTGCAATGACATGATGATGACTCTATCCAATTTATTCCATCACAATTCAACATCAAATCACCCTGAATTCATGAATTTGCAAATGTTATGTTCATCCTTCATGTTTATAGTAGGTGATGGTCAGACTCATATCTTGAGTCTGAGAACCTTTCAGCTATCCACCGCCATAGCAGGTCACTGAAATGGAACAACAGGGTTTGTGATACTACAGAAGCACACTGTATGGACTGAAAATGTACCTCCTTTCATTCAGAAGATCATAGAGTTTACCACCATAAATCTCAAAGAAGCTTAGCCACAGTTGAAGACCCTGGCTTCGGTATGTTGGCTGCTGCATCAAAGCCATGATATCTTGAGTAGCTCTGAGAGGCAATGGCTGCATGGTATATGTCTTTCCACTTCCTGCAAAGAAGGATAAAAAAAAGAGAAATTCTTAGCCAAGAATCAGAAGCATTTCTCTGCATTAGGGCATGTGCACAAAAGGTGCAGACTGGTACCAGGTATGGCTGACCAAGTCAGACATGCACCAGGCGGAGCCCCGTACCACCAGCTTGTTGGGCAGTGTGCAAGCAGTATGAGGACCCCATGGAAACCAGCAGAAGCTTTGTGAAATAACAGAGCCAACATGGCACAATCAGATGTAGGAGATAAGTTCTGTCATGCTTGCCTGTTTGCCCATATGCAAAGCACGTTGCCTTCGTGCGCTGAAAGATTGTGGGTACAATTGGCTCCACTGTTGTACGATACACCTATCATGCCCAGCATCATCATCATTAGCATCGGAGCCAAAGTCACCAAAGCACGTGTACTCAACATGTAAAGGAAAGGAAGTTGGCAACTTACTTCATCATTGCTAACATATTGATCCAGAACTGCATCAAACACAAACTCATGCTTCTCAACATAAGCTGTCAAATCCACCTGTACCCATTGAAAAAAATCAGGTTTACTGAAAAAATGCAACTTCAACAGGTAAGCTAGGGTCAGTAGACATTAGGTCAGCAAGTGACTGACCTGAAGGGCCTCAAGAGCACAGCACAGCATACTTGTCAGATTGATAAGAAGTGATAATATGAAAGAAAAAAGGTGCGCTTTCCTTCAATACACTACCTACAAAGGAGGCATTGGAAAGTCCCTTGAATCCACAAGATCAGAGTAGACATACCTTGACTTTTGGTTCATGCACTGTTAGAGAACAGTCTGTATCTTTTATTGTGATAATGTCTTCCTCTTTCCGTGCCAACTCCTTTTTGTTAATGGGTCGTTTTCGAACCTGGGGACCAAAATCACAAATTTTGAGATCCAAGCCATTCCCAATGTATCAAACACCAACACACAGGGAGAATCATATCCAACAAACAAATTATCCTGAGGGCTCAGAGTCCTGGATGCAGGATAAGGCAACATGGTCATATCTCATCTTCAGCTTCCAGCAGGCAGGCCATTGGGCATGAATTCATTAGAAATAGAACCTCACATGGCAACGACAAATTACTTGTTGTGATTGGACCCAAGGATGCTCATTATTGTAACTGGCAGTCTCCCAATTGGTAGGTCATGATAACCAAAATGCATAATTTCCTTGTGAAGGGTAAAGCCAGTTTACCCACAATCAGTCAAATGGTGTATTTGTGTTCACAAATACCACAGAGAGTGATTGCAACATGACCTAATACCCTAAACAAAAAGAGGCATGCCCAGAAATCTCCACAACAAATTGCGTTGAAAGAAGCCCAAACATACCACAACTTTTATTCGTGCAATGCCAGAATTGCTGCTCCCATTCCTGTCCTTTTCTGTGGATACAGACCGGTGTGGACTGCTTACAGAAAGACCCTGCAACTTGCTCTGTTGCTTGATGTTCATTGAATGCCCTTCATATTCGCTCTCAAACCCCTTTTCAACAACAGCCAGAAATGATGGTGATGGCTGAAATGGTTCGGGAATGGAGGTCTGCATCATCCAGTCAAGGGCATGCATTAGTTCAGTTCTTGACTTGGCAAAGGATCTATTAATACAACCACAAAAATCATGAATATAACATCTTCAGTATGATTACATTACTGTAGATTATGGCCATACACCAACCCCTGACAGAAGCGGCAAATTACATGAGCTAGGCCATCGAGAAGATTCATTTCATAAAGATGATGAATGTTAAGACAGTGAGTGAGTCATCATAAAGATTACCCTAACTGATAACAGCTATAATCCAGTCTCCACACACAATGAATCATCAAGAGGCAATATTATGAGAAGGGAAGTTGAATCATATCACCTCAGGGAAGAACTCTGTATCATCAATAGAGTGCAAATCCAGAAGTCCTGGATCAAAATCACCTCTAAGCTCTGGTGACAAAAAGCCATCCATGCCACTTTGGCTTGCAGACCGAGAAAACGGAGGAGGTGTTGTTGGCTCAGATGCAGGCTCTACACCACTGCTGATTGTCTTTATCAATCTAAACAGCTTCTGCTTATCTTCCAACGATTGCACTCCATACCTTGCATAGTCCTGCTTCGCAAAAGCACCATTCCCTCCCAACTTGTTTTTTTACATTCCAAACAAAGACAGGCTTCTACATGCTTGACATTCCAAAAGGAGAGAGATGTGACTTTTGTCACATACCACTTAGTGGAAAACTGGTTATCTCTGGGAATAAGCAAAGATGGACAAAGTCCTAAATCCCTATCTCAGAGAGGAAGCAATGCCATTTTACTTATTGTATCTGGCTGATAGTATCTATCTTTCATGTGGCGTGATTCCAGCCTGTGTGCTTGCAGCATACAACATATGGCAATGACATACAACTGGCAATGACAACTCCTTTGACAATGCTGTGGTTTGAATTGTCTATAAACACTGCCCGTGCACAGACACATTCCTTTCACACTGTTTTCAAGATGACAGCCATCAAATCAGTAGGCTCCAGCTACAAAGCATAAAGGCTGGAAGGAACGTTCACTTCTGAATCTTTCAGAAATGTGAGAAGACAAAGTAGCAGGCTGGAATCTCTCTGTCTTTCCTTCGGGAAGCCACATAGGATTCTAGTGAAACCAAGTGTCAGTGTTCACTCACTCCATTCTGCAGGAGTACCTCTGGGCAAATGCAGCAGTAAAAAGGGCAAGGGGGGCAACCAGAACCAAAAATGCTGAATCATTCCTGGAATCCACGAGGTTTTTGAACAGTGCACAGGGAGAATGGGGATGTTAGCAGAAGAAGGGGTTCATACTTGGATGGCCTGAAGACAGAAGGTAAGTAAGAGTGGCACGAGGTTCGAATTCTAGGGTTGAACAGGACTACATCCCTTATGAGAAACAATGGCAGACTATCTGAAATGCCCATGGCAGTTTGGGTTCAAAAGCTGCCACCCACCCCCCCCCCCCCCCCCCCTGGGTGGGAGGAAATAGTTACCGAAAAAAAGAAATATGCTTGAGATCCATACCGATGCTGTACAAACACACAAGGGATGATGGACCCTAAAGAGTAAAGGAGAAGGCAGTATGGAGTGGCAGAGAATGAATGCAAGCATGCCTGAATCCCAGTTGAAGAAGAATGGGGAGGGAGGGGAGGGCACCTGCATCAACAAAGAGGGAAGCAAGCGATGGTCGAGTGCAGCCGCGGCTAATGGAGCTGCCAGATGCTGTAGACCTGCGGATTGCAACCAACGTGCCATCACAGCATCTCCAGTGTCAGTTCCTGCAGCAGCCGCATGGTTGCTATGGTGGACGTGGTGTTGAACCGGTGCATTCTGCTCCATCTGTCCTCCCATGGCATAGCCCGCATTCATGCAGGTCGCGCCTGCATATGAATCACTCCCTCCCTTTCCCGTCGCTCTTTCTACCAGCTACTACTCAACCAAATTCTCGCACCCTTCGTCTGATCCCGATCCACACCAAAGGCTCCTCCGCAAAGAAAAACCGTCGCTACGCTCAGAAGAAACAAAACACCACTCCTTCATATCATCATGGGTACACCTTCAAAATCCCCTGCTTTCCGGCAGAAACGCCAAGCAAGCGCCATACGGCAATCAACAGTCTCCAATAAGAGGGAGGCAAGGAGAGAGGGAGAGGGAGGGAGGGAGACGCAGACCACTTGCTCCCTCCCAGAAAACCAACTACAGGCCCGAAATGGTACCCCGTAGAAAGGCGTCAAAGAGGAAGGGAAAGAAAACGGAAACCTCAATACTTGGAACGCAAAAAACAAACGGACAACCCAAACAAAGAAGACTCCGCAGAACACGCTCAAGAGTTCGGGAAAACCGTCAGAATCACAGCAGACGGTCGCCACCACCTCTTCGCTTCTGAAAAATCAAAACAGGTACCTACCCAACTTCAGATGTCCCCTCAAAAACACTGCAACAGACGGAAGAAGCGTTTCGGAAACAGACGCTATCACCGGCGTTGTTATTGGGGATACTAGAAGAGATGATGATGTCGCGAAGAAAGAGAGAGCGCTCTCTAATCGACGCTGCTGATGCTGCTGCTGCTAATGCACACGCTGCCCCAGCAAGCACTGCAGAGCGATTCAACTGCGACGGAGGAGCGTGAGAAGGCAGGCAGCTGTAGGAAAAGGAGAGAGACGACCGAGCTCGGGTGCCCGAGCGGGCCGGCGGTCGGGCTGCTGCTGGGACCCTGCTGGCTGGGGTTCCGTTCCGTTCATAAACGGTCACAAGACACCCGGGCCTACATTCGCTCGGTCGCACCCGGCCGCCCGCCGACCCGCGCTTGCGTAGCTGTGTAGGACCTCGGCTGGTTGTTACTTAACTAGGGTTCCCGTTGGGCTACTTTACCAAATCCCGCATTTGAGGACCTCGTTCGTTATAACAACACCCCCCGGTTTCGGTACCTGGTTTCGGCCCAAACCAACACCTGTGGGGAAAGTTGGCACTTGGGTTACGGGATCTCATCATTTTATGGTTTGGAGTTTCCATATGTTCTTGGGACCTCGATTGAGATCCTTATAAAATGTGGATTTAAGCCTTGGGGGCTCATTTAGAATATCAATATGTTTTTGTTTCCTTCTTTTTTTGTGGCTTTTTTTCTTCTTAGTTTCCCACATGCCTTGTCCATTCATGTATTTATGATTATGATTATTTTAGGTTTACAATTTTTTGATCATTTTTAATTGTTCTCACTATTTTTTGGCTTATTGATAAATATTGTAGTTTTTTATAAAAAAATTCCACAAACATTTTTGCAAGGAAATCATATAAATAAATATATTGAAAGGGTATGATAAATTTTTATTGTTTTTCAAACCTATGTTTTATTGAAGAGTATTATTACTCAAGGTTAAGCAATATTTTATATTTTTGATGGTGTGAATCATAAGGAAGCCAGATTACACAATTTGTTATTAAGGAAGATGTTACAAAACCTTGGAAAAAGAGCTTCAAGGTTTAGGGTTTGTTTTTGCTCTTATTATTGTTGGATCATCACCATGGACATTTACATCTTGGAATGCAATCATGAATTGACCCAAAAAAAAACAATGTCAAGTTTGTTTGCCACAAGATGTATTGTTTGCCTATGCTAAAAACAAAAATAGGAACAAGTAATGCATATGTTGTATTCACATTAACTATGTTGGATAACGATTCAAAGGGAAACATTTTTTTGGGAATTGAAAAACTATATGAATAAAAATATAGGGTTCAAATAGGGTTTCGTATATTTGGTTTGTTAGAGAAAATTTACAATTCAATTGGTTCTACAATAGGAACATGTTTATTTTCAAAATTAAAATATAATTAATGTAGAGAATGCATTAATTATAGATATTAAAAACATCCAAAAAATATGTCATACATGTACAAAAGATGTAGGTATTCTATGACAAAGTCTAAAACTACTTACAATTCTTAAGATTGCACTTTTGGGAGAAAAGAAAGGAAAGTAGTTTTGTTGTAACCAAAAGGAAAGGAACCTAAAACTTTCACAAGCAAGCAAACACTTTATTTACAACACTCAAGCAACAAATCCAAGACTTCAATCTTTAAAAACAAACTTAAGTAGAACACATTATGATCAATCTATATCAAATGTCAGAGAAACATAATTTAAACATTTTAAGGCCTCTAAATTACATTATTCTATCACATTAGTCGATAATCTTAATGTTGTTCTTGAGAATTGATGCTTATTGCCCCAATTTGAGCCAAACCATAAACTTGGTTTTTTTGAAGTTTAATGAAAGATCAAAACTCTCATTGTTCAATAAGTCATTGAGCTGTTAATCCCAACCTCTATTATGCGAATGCATTATCAATAATTCTACACTTCCATTTCCCAAAAAGTTTAACCCCCTTCCATCTTTCTATTTATGAGGATTCAATCATTCATTGGATGGTAAACATGAAGTTTATGCAAAACCATTAAAAGTATGGGTAGCCAAATTCACAAAAAACCATGTTGTTTAATTTGGTCTTTAAGAAATCATTTGGATTCTATTTTTTTCACATAGACTCTTCTATCCCAAAGATACCCCAAAAAAAGATTTTTCATGTTTCTTACTCCAATAGAACTGACCATCCAACTAGATCCAAACCCATAGTTTTTCTTTTATGCATGCATGACTTTGAAGCTTTTTACTCACTTCTAATGCCCAACCATCTACAGCTTTAACCACCTCATTTTGTCCTCCTATTTCAACATAAATTATTCATATGAAAATTCAAAAATACATAACTCATTTTCATTAAAGTGATATTGGTGCAACAAAAGAGAATTCAACAACAATAAGAAAAAAAACAAAAACAACAAATCCATCATCTCCTATTCAACATCCCAAACACATCTACTCTAAAAATTTTGTTTATCACCCATTTTTTGTCCTCTCCCTTTAGCCATTCCTTTGCCCTCCTTCCATAGCACAATTCCCCATTTTCTTCTTATAAAGCTTCATTAACTTCATAAATTTAGCTCCATCCTCCACCATCAACAACTCTTTTAGGATTAATGATAAGACTTGCATTACACACAAACAACAAAACACACTTCCTTTCTTTCAACTTGCATTCATGAATTCCCTTACATTGATGGATAATTTGGGAAAATAAACAACAATGAATTGCATTTTGTCATCTTTTTGTAGAAAATGAACAACTACACACTAAACCTTGAAACCTATTCACATTCACATTAGCATTTCCTTTCACATTGCCATTGTAAATTCCATTGCTCTTTCATTTGTGGTCACAATATCATGAAAGGGTTGAAAAGTTTCTTGGATGAGGTATTGAATTTTTCTTAGGATTCTTCTTCAACAATTAGACATTACGTTGTTTTTATATATTTTTTATACTCAATGGTTGTTTATTTGGTATATATAAACATGTGGATAGATTATGGATACATCATCAGTCTTCATGGCTTTAACTAAAACTAAATATTTGAACAAATATATGATATCAAACCTCAATGTAGTAAACATAAAAAATTAAATTAACTTTAAGGTGGGAAAAATTAATGTTCCTTCACATACCCTACATTGATGTCCAATTCAACACAAAGTAATTCAAAATTTCCTTGTTGACATTTTTGAATTTTTTTATATGTCTAAAATTTTAGAATAATTATACATCATTTGTACAAGGAAGATTAAATATATAGAGAAAATGAACGTTTGCATTTGAACCATGTGTCATTCATATAACTACAATAACATCAAATTAGGTGAAAGTATATGTCAATTACCATTCATTTTTTTGTATTAATTTTATAAGAATGTAGTTTTAAAAAAACTAAAAGCAAATGAACTTTAAAAATAAGTTAAAATAACATGTGAATATAACTAGTTAATATATGTTCAAACCTACTTTTTTCATTACAAAATTTAATGAAATAGGTATGTACAAATTTAGGATATGAAGATCATCATATACTTCAACAATTCATGAAAAAATATATATATCTTTTCTTTGTTAAAACCTATTGGATACCCTACTTGAAACAAAAACTCCACACCAACAATAAACTTCAAAAGCAATTTTTTTTAGAAACCTACTTGAAATGTACTTTTACAATTTGAAAATTGAAAATTAATGTACATTATTGAAAAAACATATATTTCATCATTCAGCTAAAAGCATAATTTAACATTCCACAATTTTATGATGGGTTTATCCTATTTTAAATTTATTTGTTCTAATTTTGACAAGATAACCCAATTATTCGCTTTATCTTACTTACACCAAGCCCACTAATGAAAAAAATGTCTTTTGGTCCCCTTGTTCCTTTTTAAATTTCAAAACCTCGTCTTTTTATTAACTTATCTACCTACATGTTAAAATTGCCAAAAAAATTCTACATGCTTCCTTTGTTGAAAAGTTGGAAGACAAAAAAATGAAGAATTAAAATGCTTTGACACCTCAAAACATGTTTTGGCATTTGAACATTAAAATAACAACAACATGCAATAATACCCCCAAACAATAGCTTCTTTGGTGCATGCAATGTCAAATTTTAATAGAGTGTTCACCTCAAGATGGAAACTTGCTATGTGATATACACTTGCAAATGGAATTATTGAAATTATTATGTGACAAAGCCATGTGAAATTGATTTAAGCCATCCATCTCCAAAAGTTAGTAGAAATATCACAAGTGGTGGGTTGGACTACACATGACAAGTTGTTGGATGAAGGATTCTTGAATTCATTACAACCTTTAGTGGTCTACTACAACATAAATTGTGAAGATAATTTAAGTGGCTACTTTCAATTCATAATTGAACATTTTAATAGATAAATGCATGGATATAACATTACAATCTTTCAAGTGCTCCAACCCTTAAATGTTTTTATAATTGAAACATATTTTTTGTTTAACTTTCAACTTATTGAGTATTTTTATAAACACATGTATGTTATTACATCAAAGAAACAATGAATTGAAATGGTTTATTTGTTGCAAACCAATTTTTCTTAATTTCATATTTATATCCATGAACTGTCAATTTTCCGTAATGAAATTTTTCACCTAACTTTGTATGAATTTATATTTTGAAATGAATTTTGAATGTTTAATTAACTTGCTAATTATTTCAAACTTTCAATTTTAATTTATAGTTGGCATTTTGGTTTTACTTAGTTTTGAAGGTTAATCTTATATATAAAGTTTAAAGTTAAGTGTTGAATCAAGTTTTAAAATCAATTTTTTTACAATTTAAATTAAACCATACAAATATTTACAATTTAAATTTATGGTTTAATTTAAATTTTGATATTTGAAATTTATTTTTTCAATTTTCATTTTTTTTAAATTAAAAAACCTTTTGGGCTTACTTAATGTACATCTTTGGTTTATGGATTAAATTTTAGATGTAACTATTTTAAACTCAAAATTTTGTCAAATTTCACAATTTTAAATGTGTATGTTAAATTTTCACCAATTTTTTAATTTATTAACCTTTTGGGTTTACCTAATTTGGAGGTTTAATTTATGGATTAAATATATTGTGTAATTAATCTTAGTTCTAAATTATGTAAATCTAAGATTTGAATCAAATTTAAAGGTTTTCATTTAAAATTTTAATTTTCATTCAAATGTATGTATTTAAACTTTCATCAAAATTTTAATTTAAAAGTTCAAGGTTGAAGTTTAATTTTAAGTTAAGTTCCATTTAAATTTTACCATTTGATATAATATTTTTAATTTAAAATTACTTGTGTCTTGTTATTCTCAATATTTGTAATATTTCAATAATTCTAATGTCATGTTAACCTTAATTCAATAGGCATAATATAAAATTTTTTTAAACATTTTACTACTTTAACATTTCATAAATGCCTATTATTTCCAACTTAATAATTAAATATATATGTAATATTCAAATGCTATTTTGAATATTAATATTTTAGGTTCCAAAGTGTGGGTGCACAAGGTACAAACAAATAAGCAACACTCGAGTACTTGTGAAGGTTTTGCAATATTTTTGTTTGATAAATTGGTTGAAGGTGATGTACGAAATCCCTTAATATTTTAGAGCTTTTCTAATGGCATGGATACATAAAAAACATGAATGGTTTAGTGTGTCATGTTTGAGATTCTGAACAATGGGCATTAATTTTAACCAAGGGCACATGTGGACATGACATGGTTACATAATTAAATAATTAACCCAACTTGAAGTTGTATGGTGACTATTAAATTATGAGGATACAATGTTTTGTAGTTTATTATCATATTTAATGCTAAGATTTCAACATGCTAACAAAATATGGCATGCACCACTTATGTTTTAACATTGCAAGTTGTAATCAATGTGACAACCATGCATGGAGTTTTTCCTTAAAAATAAAAAACAAGTAGACAAAGGAACTTTATGGTGGAATTGACAACTTAGATTAAAGCAAATGTTTCAAAATTTTAATTCAAACACATGCATGTACAAAGTTTTTTATATTGCCATAATGTAAGGAGGAACATGTGTTGATTGGCCTTGAAGAATGGAATATAAGGTGACATAAATAAAAAATCAAATCTTCTCCTTAACATAATGTCCTTTCAAATATAAATGAATATATTCCAATCATGGAAAGTCCTAACTTGATTTGCAAATGAACTTTCACTTTTGTAAGGTTCCCAAAATGTGAAAAAAAATCAACAAAATTTTGAAAACAAATGTTCCCTTTGTGGTGTGGAAAATTGAGAGAATTCTAACCTACAAATTATAAAGTCATTTGCATTAACATTTGACATTGTGACATTTTCACAAATGCAAAGGCAACATGGAATCCACATTTTGGAATGTGACTAAAGATACATTATTAAAAATCCTATGTATCAACAATTGGCATAATGAGCTCCAAAATTTGAACAACTTCATCTATAGATGGACAATTAGAGGTGCTATGTGAAGTTCAAATTAAGCAGCACTTGACATTGTTGGTAATTAATCATTTGGATACCCTTACCAAAACTTAAACTAACACATGATAGGGGGATGACCTTTTTCTAACAATGTTTGGACTTAATCACACAATATAAAACCATCATCTTCCATATATTCCATTAATGTGTCTCATAGCAAGCTCCAAAAGCAACACACCAAATTCATTGATATTTCATTTTGTAGTGATGTTCAAATTCAAGCATGCAAACTCTAGTGCAATATATCCAAAGACACTCTAAATGTGTTGATCAAATATTAGAAAGAGTGTGGCCAAGTACCAAAACAATCAAATCCTAATAAACCCATCCATTCAAACCTAACCAAGAAAGAAACCCATTATGCAAGTTCAAATTTCCAATAGCAAGGTCCAAGTCCAAATTCCAAATTAAAGTTTCCCAATACCAAGTTCAAAATTCAAGCTTCAAATATCAAGGTCTAAGTTCAAATTTCAAATTCAAGTTTCCCAAAAGTAAGTTTAAAATTCAAGTTTCCCAAAAGCAAGTTCAAAATTCAATTTTTTGATATCAAGGTTTAAGGCAACTTCCATATTGAAGTTTCTCAATAAGTAGTTCAAAATTCAAGTTTCCAATATCAAGGTCTAAGTCCAACTTCTAAATTCAAGTTTCCCAATAATAAGTTCCAAGTTCAAATTGCAAGTTCTAGATCAAGTTCTTGATAACAAGTTGCAAGTACTTGTTGCATTGTTGGCTAATAACCCTAGAAAGGCAAGGTTGCATAGGCAATCAAATTAATTAGCAAAGATATTATAAGCATAATTGGCATATTAAGGTTTCTTTCAAATTGCCAAGCTAGAATGATGAGAAATCTTATGAACATACAACACAAGATTGTTCAGACACACATAAGTTTGACAAAGGTTGAAGCCCATGTGGAACAATAATGTACACCACTAATGTGTTTGTATGAACAAAGGATAGGCACATATGCTTGCTAAGACAATCCAAATTCAATATTTAATCTTGTTTGCTACATGCCATTACTTTCTTCTTTCTTGCTTGTGTTTCACAAAAATACAATGTTTACTACAATCCACAAGAATATTAAAATGGAAAGTAATAGTTTTTTTTACAAACAAAGATATAATTGAGAATAAATAAATAATACATATGGCATATAACTTGCGAGTGCCAAAGATGCACAAATCACTGAGGAAGAAAAAATGAACATCCACGTGCCACCAAATTGTATATGGAATCACACATTATTGAACAAAATATACAATGAATTGATATGTAGAATTTCACCTTGTGATGTTTATTTATGGAATCATAAGAAAATGTCCTCTCCTTTTTTATACTTGATTGAATAGTTTAATCCACTAGAAATAAAAGCCTATTGAATATGAATGAATTTGATGGAATATTTTATTTTGTGATTCTACCTAATATTAATGATAAGGGCAACATTCTTAAAGATACAATATAATTTTCGAGCATATTTGCATGTTGAAACTTGTAATAGAAAGTAAGTTGAAATACATTTAGATTGGGGCATCATAATTTGAGTTGTTTTAAATGGGTGGTAATTGATTCCTTCTAATGCATTTTCCTACATGACTTTATGTTCAAAAAAACACATATAAGAATAAATATCCCTTGCTTCAAAACATAGAGACTCACCACACTAGTTACTTGTTTTTGACATGTTGACAAACTTTTGTTTGGGTGGTACCACCAAGAACCACCTTGCCAAAATCATAGGAAAGTTGGACCCAATGTAAGAAATAAAATTTTATCTATTTATATATTGGTTTATTTGATTGGATTAGGTGGGCTTTGTTTTTCCCACCTATGCACACATTCATGAAAAATAATGAGCGCCCAAAAACCTATAATATGCATTAATATTTTGATTCCTGGACTATTCCTAACCCAATTCTTGATTTTTTAAATAAAAATGTACTTACATTTACACATTAGATTATTATTATTTTTTAATTTAGTACATGTACAAGGGAATGATCCAAATTCATTAATTTTTTTTAAAATGAAAATAATTATCATTTGTGTTCTTTACATCAATGGCCCTTTAGGAATTCACAGTCATGACTTCAAAAAATCATAACTAAATGAAAATTAATTCAATCAATTATCTATAAAAGACATCAAGTAGGTTGGAATTTGAATTATTGTTCAAAATTAACATCCAAGAAAAGTCCCAAAAAATAGATTCCTTTTGTGTTCTTGATAAAAAAATCATTCATGTGACATTCCTGAAACTTTTTCCTTATGCATTCATTTTCCACATCAAACACATTTTTTTGTAAATTTAATTAAAGTTTTGAATTCTACATGAGTTGGGTAACCTTTTGATAAATAATTTGGAATGAAAAGTTTTTATTTATGTGAGTCTTATGTTGTTTTGAAGTTGGATGGGTCTTAGAAATTTGGGGTGTGACATTCCTAGTGGTATCACCCAAGGATAAGTTTGCCCATGCATAAAAAAGGTTTTTTTGTGAAAAAATGGCCCTAATTTTCCAAATTGCAAAATTTAAAAAAAAAATTCCAACTTCCAATGAGTAGCCAAAATATGAAAAGGCTTAAAAAAAAATTTACCTTCATATTTGGTTTATAGCCAAATTTAGATTATTACCTTCATGATGATAGTTGTGTAATGATGAGCTACAATGATGGCCCCACTAACTTCATTATTTCCTAGAATGGGGCTATGGATAGGGAAAAAACAATTTGCCACATTACTTTCATATTTATGCAAAGTTTTTTACAATTATTTTGTGTTATTTTGATTTTATGTCACATTTTTTAGATCCAATAAGAAGACCCACGAAACATTGTTAATAAAAAATGTTATGGTATACTTATTTAAGTTAAATATTACAATGTCAACTAATAGCCTTATCGTTGGGTTCTACACATGTACACCCAATTGAGGTGCTAAATCTTTGAATTATAAGTATAAAAGTTTTTGGCAATTGTGAATGTCAACTTTTGGCCACCATGGTGTCTACCTTATTGACTAATAATCTAATATTGCACAAAAATTAAAGTATGCAATATTTTATAATAATGTTAAAGAGCAAAAGGTATGAACATTTCACCTTTTTAAAAATTTATGATTTTCATTGTTTTTCCAACTGAACTTGTTTAAAAATTACAATTCCTTTTCCAACCACCACACACACTTGATGCCCAATGTAAGCCTTAAGATGGCTATCATATTCAACTTGATGACATAAGTTCTTCTACATAAATAAATGTTAAAAGATCTTGACTATTGAAAGTGATTATCTTAATGAGGTGATTTGCCACTTCTCCACGCCAAAAATTAAAATTTGAAACAATTATTATGATCAACATTTAATTGGTGAAGACATGAAATTGAAAATTAAAAGAAAAAATTCAATGATTTAGATGCCAAAATTAATTTAAAACTTAGAAATATAATTTCTATGAAGTTATAGGTTTAAATTAAGATAAATTTGCCTTTGAATTTCCTACCTTCACCAATTAAAAGTTGACCACAATAAGTTTTTGTATTTTTGTAAATTGAAAGTTCCTATTTTGTGATTTCTTGTTAATTTTAGCCTTTAATTACACATCATTTTGATTAGTTATCTTGATGTTCATTACAATTTTATTGTTCAAGTTTTTTAACAAATCCAATTACATCAAGTCTTCGTGACTATTTTAAAATCAAAACCATCATTGGCCAAAGTGCATAAACAAAGTTTTGGGCTTACATTGAAAGAGCACAAAATGAAGAATGAGCACTTTAAGTAAGAAAGTTGCATGGAGTCCATTTAGTTATGGCCAATTAGTGATGAGATCAAATTCAATGTTCAAATATACAATAAGAAAAGGAGCAATCACCTAAACCTGTCCTTTCTTTCTTTATAACATATCCAACTTACAAATGAATAAATTCATTTTAAAAGAAGATTAACTTACTTTCAATTGAATATATCCATCCCCAATCTCATTTATGCAAGACGCCACCACCACCACCACCAACATTATTTTAAAGCCAAAAGAAGCTTTGCACATGTTGACCTTTTCATCATATGACATAATCCTAACATCTTTATTAGAAGAAAAAATTCCATAACAAAATAATACATAAGTTCTTCATACCTTGCACAAGCACAACAAACAAATGGAGGTAGTGATTTTACAAACTATATAATTGAATTTGTACATAGAAAATACCTAATGAACCTTTAAATACAAATGGAACAATTCTAAAATTGTCTAAAGCCACACCAACTTGGGAATAAAAAATAATTTAATATATAGGATTATGTTTTGTTGCAAAAGTCTTACACTTGCAACAATCTTACATTTGCATTCATGATTGAATATTGACCCCATGAAAAAACTTCAAGACCTCCCTCACGTTTATCAATAACAACTTTTTGTCTTAGAAACTCTCAAAAGCACTATAAATAACAAAAAAGGAAACTAAACCTTAAAATTTCCTTTGAATGCATACATAGATTAAAGGTTGTTGGAAAAATTGAACCAAAACAACTTCAACCTTAGATTATTTACAAGTTGGGAAAAATCTTGGTTAGTTGTGTAGCAATATACCTTGTTTTAGGTTGGTTATAAGAAAATCCTTGCTAGTTGTAGTTTTGTTGATCACCCTTCTATTAAGCATATTATAATTCATAACCATAATCATGTTGCATGTGCCTCCATAGTAGTCATGTTGACCATAACCATAATTTGTTATGTCACTCTTAATGGCTCCAACTAGGGCTATTTATTGTGCTTGGCAAGTCATACCAATTTCTCAATCATGAAAGTTGAAATAGATAGAGGAAGATTTGTAATGTCCATCATGACTACTACTTCACTTTTTTACATATGGACAAGGGTGTACAATTAGTGAAACTAGCTAAGTCATTCAATGTAAAAAGAATTATTGAAATTTTATAGTGTAAAAAATTACATGTGCATAGTAGTCATGTGACCCATGGGATAGTCATAGTGTCTAAATAGTAGGTGCACACCAAAAAAAACAATGTTGAAAGTGATTATGGAAAATCAACATGACACATGCAACCCATGATAAAAATTGTTCAATCAATCACCAAAATGGCAACCAAAACAATACAAAATGGTTATAACTTAGTTGATGTGGCAAGGTTTTGCCTAACAAATGACAAAAACAAGATGCCACCACACCCATAGCCAACTAGTTTTTCCATAAGAAGATGAACACAAAAAGTAAAAAAAGACAAGCAACAACCTTTCTTGACTTTTTCCTTATGCCAAAAGAATCATTGGTCATTGAAACAACAAAAAGTAGCAACCAACCTTTCACACTCCATCCAAAACATCACTTAATATTTATGCATTTCACACAAAATCCTTCAACATTTGTTCATCACTTCCACAACAAACTCTCATTGCAATCACAAAATCAACCTTGTAAAATATAAAATCAATTACTAGTCCAACCAAAACCTAACCCTAAAATCACCAAAATCAAACTTGCCCCATTTGAATAAAATAATTTATTATCAACAACCCACCTTTGATGTAAAGCAACATCCCCCAAAAAATCTCAAATTATTTTCATCTAAATAAGGCAATCTAATATCAAACAAGTCAACTGATGCCAACTTGCTAAAAGTGACAGTCATTCCCCATCTAGGGCAAGGCCTAACAAAGTCCACCAAAGAATAACCCTATGGTTCAACCTTTCATCATCATAAAATGTTCATCACCAATCATATAATTTGAACAATGGTCAATATAAAAATTGTACCAATTATAATTAACATGAGAATAGGCAACTTGCTTTAATATCGAGTACTTTGCCAAATTAAGGCACAAGTTATGCATCACAACCATATTGCATAAACATTGCCAAGTTCCATTGTTGGATGGTATCATCATGTGAGGAATTTTTTTGAAGGTGTCAAAATGGAGTGAAAAGATATGGATCATCAAATCAAAGTGAACAATAACCATGTTTCTTACATTCATTTCATGAAGTTTAGAGGTGCATTCATCTTCCACTAATATGATTGCTTGGAAAATTTTCAACCTCAACCAATTTTATGTATTTTGGGATGTAATGTTTGACAATGTGGTTTTTATATTCAATTTTAATTAAAATTAGGTTAAAGGATTAACCACATGCAAAAGGGCCATGACATTGAACATAAATAGAACAAAGGTGGATCATTACAAATCCAATGTTGTAGCATTTAACAATAGAAGAACCCATTGTTCTAAAGGCCAACCTTCTGAATGGTGCAATATAAGGATATGATAGTGTTCATACGTGTGGTTCAAACCTACAATTTGGGTCATCCTACAACTAGTACTAAAAATAGACCACCCTTAACACATTTATGATTTCTTGGAAAGGAAATTGTATTTTCAATCATTAATAAGTTGAATAACAACAACTAACAATTGCCACTTTCACATCAACATAAACTTTCTAGGTTATAAAAATTGAATTTTTAGGTTTTTATGTCTTGTCCAAACATGATGCCCATTAAACTCAAAACCTAAGTGATCAATTCCCATGTCCAAATGTATGCTTCATTCCATATTGAAATTTAATGATGATTTGTTTCCACCAATCCACAAATCCATGAAAGTCCTAAATATATTGTCAACAAAAGCAACAATAAGATCCATATACAATTTATGCAAATCATTGGGTAGATCTTCATCACCACCATAATTTCACCATGTCCAAGTGTATGATTCATTCCAAACTGAAATTTAATGATGATTTGTGTCCACCAATCCACAAATTTATTAAAGTTTTGAAATATGTCTTCAACAAAAGTAACAACAAGATCCACATACAATTTATGCAAATCATTATGGTAGATCTTCATCACCACCATAATTTCACCATCACAAACCACACCATGCAAATGGAGAAATTTCACCAATGCATTGATAATCTCTAATTCATCATAACTAAACACAATTTCTAGATCATAAAGCAATTCAAGAATAGAGGTATCAAAACAATCGCAGGTGAATCAATCACCATTTTTATCAAGCAGGGACAATACTGGTACCTACAAAGAAACATGTTTCACTAATTTCCCATTGTTTCCATAATCTAGGTTGATTTAATAAGCACTAGGTGTTTTTTTGACTTGAGATAATAGTATAAAATTTGCATGAGGTTTTCTAACCTTGCAATTATCAATAGATTGGAAAATGTTTGCACCAATGAGCCATGCAATGCATGCCCACAAGGAATGGTGTGTAATGCCATTAGAGTTACATTGTGATTCCATTTAAACCTCTTAAAACATATTGACTCCATTTGTCCCTAAAGAAACCAACATGTTAACAATATTCTCCTCCAAAATCCCTCCATGAATCTTAAAAGAATGCATAAGAACCTTTGTGAAGTTATTTAAATTAGAGTTGTCCCCAATTTGTTTGATAGTCAATAAAACCAAAATATGACACCAATCTTTCAAAACATATCCATGGTTTTGATTGTTTACATTAGTGACTTTGTTAACATATACAACAATGAAATAATGTTCATGGCTTTTTCACTAGCCTTCAAAACTTGGTTGTGGATGTAATCTATCATTTCCTAGAAGACAAAATCATTAGATAATTTTCTTTAGGTTTGTTTCAAAATTTTAAAATGAAGTAAAGCTTTGAAACTCTCTTAATCAATTAAAGGTTTTCCTTTGCTCAACAACATTGAAAAGATGGAAGCACATTAGATGAATTTCTTCTTGTGTTTTGCAACCACATTAAAATTAAAGCCATTTCATCACAAAGGGCCATTTCAAAGTTCAATAATTTATTTCATTATTTTTATTGACGGGCATATTTTGCATCCATGACTATTTACTCAATATGATTTGCATCAACACCCACATTGCCAAGTAATGGAAGATTAGGGCAAATACCATTATTGAAGCTTTCAACACTACAACGAAGATATCTTTTTATAGCAAAAGAGTTTTTAGAATTATTGAAGTCATAATCGCTTGAGTTCCAAAAGGAATTCAAAAATTGAATAAAATTTGGAATTCAAAGTTGAGTGGAGGAGCTATTCAAGGTGTCATATTTCAGGAAACTTGAAAATTGACAAACCAAACTTGAAAAACAAATAAGCAAGAGGAAACTTGAGGATTGATTAATTAAAGTTTACAAACTTGAGGAATGTTCTTCATAATCAACAAACCCAAGAAAGTTGAGGATTAACGAGGAAAAAAGTTCATGACTCCTTGACATTCACATTTATAAGCAAAAGAATGAACATGAAAAGTTTAGGGTTTAGTTTACAAACAATTTGTATTTGAAGTTTTTGAGTTTGCACATTGCACAAGCAACAACAATTGGTCGACCCTTCCATCGTTGTGTAGTTGTTAGCATCACCACTTGGTGCCACCAATTTGAGTTGAATTCAAATTTCAACCTTGAATGCTTCCCAAAATACTATATCTTCCCAAAACCATGGCATAATAACCAAATGCCACAAATAAAGCTTAAACAAAAACTAACAAAACTTGAAAATTTTAAAATACCAAATCATATGCTCAATCTTTTAGACCTATGCAATTTATAGTATTGAATGCCCATGAATGAAATATGCAACAAAACAAATCATATTAATATAAATATAAAACAAAGGATTAGTTGTAAGTGCAATGAAAGTGATTGAGTAATGAAATGTGCAATGAAAACTTGTGATTCATTATTAAGAATGGTGATTTGTTCATGAAGAAGATGTTGTTGATGGAATTTTTTTTGCAAACCCTATAATGGTACAAGAAAGTGAATATTTTTTACAAAGTTTGTTTATATGATTATTAACCCTAACATAATGATATAAATGTGAAATGGGGCCATTTGGACTCTATAATATAGACCCATCAGATTTGCATCAACTAATGCTAGCTTGAAATAAAATGAAAAATTGCAAGAAAAAATGTTGGTGGGATACAATAATACATTTAAAAATTTGGCCCTATGCTTAAAAATCATTGACATGAAATGAAAAGAAGAGTTGAATGGGAGTGAGGGAATTTAGGACACCATTAATCACACAATAGTAATTAATTAAATTTCACCATATTGTAATAAATTAAAAAAAGTAAAAAAAATCATATATTATTATTTGACATATTTTATTTGGCATAAAGGAATAGGTGACCTAGTTTTCGATATTTCTTTTTGTGTGTAACTACATCATTTGATTAAATTTAAATGGGGATTTATTTTCTTCACATTTGAATGTAGGGTGTGTGTAAATTTGTGGGTTTTAGAAATTTCTTCATTGCCCGTTTTCCAAAATTATATCAAAGCAAAAATGAAACCAAAAAAAAAAGGTGGGTCACACTATTTTTTTTGAAAAAAAATTGCTGATCAAAATGGCAAAAAAATGGCTTTTTTGGGGTTTCTAGTTTCCAATTTGTTTTTGAAAAATTCTTTTAATATAAAAATCACAAGAATATATCTTGAATTTTAGTATGTAGCAAAAAATATTCAAGGATTTTTTTATAAAAAATAATTTCATATTTTTTGTACCAAAATTTGGCTAAATTGTTTTATGGATGATTGCCACTTAGCTATATTACAAAATTGGAAATCTTTTGGGGGTCAAATTTGCAGTTTTTCTTTTTTCAAAAATTTTTATGATTTTTTTCCAAAACATTAGCAAATTTTGTCAAAATTACACTACAAAAGAAAAAAAAAATCTAAAATTTTGTGGGAAAAATGACAAATTTTGAAATCACTTGGACTCACATTAACATTCTCTTAGACACTATAGAAAACATGACCTATGTCACTAAAGAGAAACCCCTCTAATGGCTTGATTGAAATTAACAACAAAAGGGTGCAATGTTATGTCCATTTTTTCATTCGGTAGAAGTATGCAACTCAATCTTCAATCATTTTATGAATCCAAGTCCACAACCTTTAAAATGAAAATCTAACATTTAGAAAATAAAATAAAATAAAATAAAATCCTTTCACGTTAACATTCATTTGACAAACATTCATTTTTTAATCCTTTGGTTTTATAATTCATTAGAACGAGAGTGCAAATAGATATAGGAGAACAAAACAAATCGGCACCAAAGATACATAAAACATTGAAATTGTTCTACCTATGAACTTGAAAGGGATCAACTAAATGCTAAATAAACAAAAAGATTGAAGATGGAAATCTTTTCAAATTTAGCAATAATATATTGTTCCCATGTTCCCATTGAATGTTCTCATAGTTCTCAAACCTAATCTCCAAAGACTCTTTTGTAATGTTATTATCTTTGTCACAACACAAAAGAAGGCTTTGCTCTATGCTTGCCCTTTGGGCCCGTATCGGTCCTTTGAAATTTCCCTAGACCCAAACAACTTGACATTATTATTGTCAAGCCTCATTCCCCACAAAGCTTAAACCATGGTTAAAATATTTGAATCCTCTTGTAGCCTATGTGTTGATTTTGATTAGGGTTAGTTAAGGGTTGGTGTGATGTTGGTTTTGCTTTATTCTCTTTTGCGATTCTACAAGTGTTTTGATTTGTGATTGTGTTTGTTCGATTACTTGTACGATTATTGTTATTTTTTCCACCAACCCAATTCTTGATTGGGTTGGGTTAGGTTAGGCTAGGTTAAGTATTACATGGAATCATGAAATTGAAGTGTTAGAGGTGCAACCAACAATGAACCTCGCTTTGTCACTAAGTCTCGTCTCGTCAAAAGTTTATCAAAATGACCCCACATGATGAGAAGTATGTGTGCAAACTTGTTTTGTGTGTGTGTGTGTGTTTTAAGGTACTTTGTTTTGGAATTATAAAACAAGTTCGTATGAAAACCCTTTGATTTTTTTAATATATAAAAGAAGAAGGGTAGTTAGAGATAGAATGAGTCCACCAAAAAATTCAGCACTTTTTTCATGTTATAATATTGTGGTTGAAGGGGTGTTTTCTGGGTTTTTTAATTTAATTTAATTTAATTTAATTTAATTTAATAAATTTATTATTATTATTTTTCCCCACTTTTGTGATTTAACCAAACTGGAGATTGTCCATAAGAAGATTTAGCCAAATTTGGCTACAGACCAGATTTGAAATTAAAATTTTAAAAAAGAAATCCTTTTACATTTTGGCTATCTTCTGCAACCTGTTGTAAAAATCTGATGATTTCAAATTTTTTCTGAAATTTTGCAAATTAAGGTCATTTTTTTTCCAAAAAAATACTTCATATGTGTTGAAGTCATGTTTTTTTTAGGTCCAACAAAAAAAAACTGGGCCTTTCACTTGCAACCCTCCAAACCTAATAAATCAATAAATAATTTTATTTATTTATTTATTTATTGTGAAGGATCTATCTTGGCATAATTGCTATATTGAGAATGCAACTTTTGGTACACAAACTATGTTTATAATAATACCCCTTCCCCACCACCCTCACCCTAAAATGTGCACCCAAGCACCCCTCACCCCCTCCCCTCATCCCCACCCCCACCTTCCCCTCCCTCCCCCCAAGAAATAAACTAACAAGAGGGGCCCAATTTCTCAATTGGGTGTTTTGAAAGATGACATAAGGAGTTCTCTCCCTTCCTTGCACATCCAAAATTTAACCTCACTTAGCAAATAAACCCAAGTGAGTCAAGTTTGGTAATCTCCACCCTTGTCTTCAACCCCTCAACAAAAACACAAGAAAGAAAGAAGGGGACAAAGAAAAAGGAAAAGAAGAGAAAAAAAAATGAAAGCCTACACAACTACATACATTCTAGCTCTATACCTTACCCTAAGGTTAGTTGGTTAGTTTCATCATTAAATAATCCTCAAAATAGTGAAACAATGTTTTGTGAAAAAAATATGGAGTTGAAATGTTGAAAATCATCATAATAATTATGATAGGCTAAAATTTAAATAATTTCATTACTTTTATGACAATATCATATTATATCATGGAAAAAATAATAATTTCAAAATGGAAAAAAGAATTATTTTTTTGATTTTTTTTATTTTTGATTTTTTTTTTGTCGATGTGGAAATTGACCTTAGGATAATGTAAATCATTTCTAAAGATGGGTAGTCTTAGGGTCAGGTGTAGGTTGAAGAAAACAATTTCATTCATCACAAGAAAATCAATGGTTTCTTGTGTTTCTATTTGTTTTAAGATCACACCACTACCAAGTCTTTCATAATTGGCCTTTCTTATTGTTGGGTGGAGATTGGAAGATGTCCCAAGTTGCTCATAGACCTAGTTCACTTTACACAATCACAAATTCACAAAGAAATGAAAAGCATATGACAAACTCAAATAAGAGTGAGTCAAACCAACACACAAACACACACACACACACACTCACACTCTAAAGTGCGTAAACAACACTCAACATCCTCAAGTTTGCCAAATGTCCTCCTCCTAAAGGTCGACACTTGAACCCTACCTTCCCTTATGGGATATATAGGACATAGATGAGGACATGGAATCCAAATGGAAGGGAGAAAGAAAAGTTGTTGCCATGATTATTTTTCAAACTTTGGCCCTTACACAAGAAGAAGAAGAGTGATGCAAAATTTGCCAACCACCACCACCACCATGGACCTCATCCACCACTATTATTTTAGGGCTATGGATGAGCTACATAATTAATAATAACCAAGTAGTCCAAATGTTTGCCCTAAACTACTCATCCCAATTCCAAAAGATCACAAAAACTTGAAACATGTTTTGAGTACCATAGTACCATGGCAATTTCAACATTAATTATATTATTTTCAAAAATGTTGAAATGTGGATTTTTTTTTCAAAGAATAAACTCTTTGTGAAAGAAAATATTAAATCTTAAGAATATATATATTTTTGAAATGAAAATTTCAAAATTAATTAACTATTCAAAAAAATTAATTATGTAATTAATGAAATTACATGATTTCACATGTATTGAAGTTACTAATTTTTATGATATGTTATAACATCTCTGTAAGTCTCCATATGGCTTCTATATCAATAATTAAAAAACCCCTTTGATGATTCCTTATGAAAAATGTTGTTTGAGGAAAATGTTCACCAACAATCACATAGTCATATGCACTAGCACCTTGAGAATTGCAATTATCATAGAGAGTTTTTTTGCCTTTGAAATCACCATCATTGTGAAGTTTTGTGAGCTTTCTTTGTGTCAAGATTTGTGTGCATAGAGGTGGATCATCACACATTGTGGAACTTTGGAGGAAATCATTATTCACTTAGCTTGAAGAAAACTTTGAAAATGACAATGGGAAATAACTATGTTTGTAGGGATCTATGGATCAACTTGATCAAACTTTGGAAAATGAAAGGTGAAATCACAATGGCATCAAGGTGGGGTGCATGGAGAACCTACCGAGAACAAGGGAGCAAGGGCATAAGTGATTTTTTTTTATTACTTTGCTCCTTTGCAAATGCATGGTAAAAAAACTTTTAAACATTTATACAAGATGTGTCACGTTATATATATTTGCAAAGACCATATTGCACAAGGAGGCTCAACTTGTTTTCAATCTACAAGTGCATAATTACATTACACAAGCTTGCATATGGGATAAGGGTTGATATAATAGATGAATGTTATTGGCCTGCAAAAAATATGACAATGGAACACATGAAATAGTTTGTGCATATTGTAATTACATTTTTTCAACCAAGGTACATGAAAGAACCCATGAAACTTGACATAAAGAATCAACTCAAAGGAAATGTAAAGAGGGGCTTTCTAGGATGTGTGTGAGCTTCAGTTGTATGCACTATAGCTAGAAAATTGCCCAATTGGATGACAAATGTAATTTCAAAACAAAGATGGTTCACCGGGTCCATAATTTTGGAGGCAATTATGCACTAGGCACGTTGGATATGACACAAATTTTTGAGCTTTTGGGTGGAAACAATGACATTGATGTGGTAGACCATTCATTCATGATTGCAAACTTGCTAAATGGGGTAGGTAGTGACTTGAGGTTTGAAATGAATGATGATGTTTACCTTTGATATTGTTTTTTGATGAAAGGTGTTTATCCTTAGCAATCTTATTTTGTGCAATTCATACATGAAAGAGGTTGCACGAAAGAGGTTGCACTTTAAGTGAAAGCACAAGTAGGTGGACAATTTGGATTGTTACAATCATAGTTTTTTTGGATTATGAGCGAACTTTAAACATAAAGTCATATTCAACATTACTATTGTCAAATTTTAAATTATCCATGTTGTAATAGATTCTAGTGAGAGTCATATTTAAAAAAAGGATGAATTTTAAGAAAAAAAAGAATTTTTAATCGACTTTTGAAATAAGGACATTTTCCTTTCAAGACTATTGCACTCAAATACGCCTTGGTGTTGTTTCATTGTCGCCTCCATTTCGTTCTTGTGCCTCCTTAAATACCTATGCTACCTACACATGGAAAACCATGCACTTGGTAAAGCTTCGGCATTCAAACTTACTTCACAACCTTGGGTTATTCTTGATCTTTAGACGAGTGAGATTAAAATCGACTACAAACTTCCCAAGTGGTCCAAGGCCTTGTCACTTGAGATTATCATCTCATGGCTTTCAATTTAATCACAGTCTTCGTCTATACATATATATTTTTTCATGCATATAAAGTTTATTTATGGATTCAAAAACCATGACATATTAATGTCAAAATTGAAATTAAAAAAATAGTCCCACATCAAATGAGGTGTGTGAAAGTAAATTATATTGAAAATTTCCCAATACAAAAATAAATGATTTAAAAAATATCTCATTTTACTTATTGAAAGGTCATTTCACATTCAAAATTTCAAATTTTAACATGATGTTTTTGACCAATCACATGTTTACATATACTTATAAGGTGTTTTACCATTATTTTAACCATAAGCATAGGGGAATGCACATTGAATAACATAGTTTGTTAATTAACTAGTGTAAACTTTAAGCTTTCAAATGTTACTTTTGAACCACCTAACCATGTTTTCACCTTGATATAAAAAAGTGCAAGATAGTATGTATAGAGATTTTTGGTGTTTTATAGTCATTCAAAAGTTAAAACCAATGCAAGTTGTGGCAAATGGATGCAACTTATGTATTCATGATTTGTTGTACAATATTGCATAACATGATTATTGAAGATGAATGAGAACAAAATGTGTAGCCATTGTTTGATGGAAAAAATGTAGGTCACTTCAAAAAATTGTTTGACCTTCCATGCATATATGGGAGGCACAAAGTCACTAGAGAATTTTCTAGCTCATTACAATTTGAAAACAAATTTGGTGGAACATTTGTGAGTCAAGAAAAGTTTGAATGTTGGATGAAATAAAATTCTTGTAATTTTTTGTTTGCCATTGTCATGTTGTTTTGCATTATTTCAATTTTGCATTGTTTATGCATGCTACTTGGATTGTTTCGATTTTGTTTTGTTTGTGCATGCCAAAAATGTCTATCAACACTATTGTGTGAGTCCTTTAGAGTTTGCAATGTGCTTTGTTGCAAATTGATCATAGAGCAAGGGGGGTCAAGATGGTTTTCAAAGGGTTAGGATGTTTGAAGAGGGGGTTGAAATCATCGTCATTGTCATCATGTGAATCTTGGTTCCAAAGAATCACCAGTCAAGAATTGACCATCCAAAATTTCAAAAGCTTCAAATTTGATTCAAATGAAAATATTGAGAATCATTACATGCAACTTGAATTGAATTCAAGTTCCTAAATTTGATTCAAATACAATGAATGGAATTCAAATTCAATTGAAGAAATGTGGATTGCAAATTGGTACATAAGATATTGAAAATTTTCTTGTAATTATGTTGTTGACAAAAAACCCTTTAAAAGCATATAAATATGCAAAAGACAAAAAAACGTCTATCCTTCTATATTTCGAAATTGACAAAAAAAATTTTCAAATTGGAATTATTCAAAGGATGACTTATGAAATGTAAAGTTGTCCTATTTAAACTAGTTCTCATGAATCGTCTTCATTGGAATAATAATTAATTTTAAGGATTCCATTTTGAAAAGGAAAAAAAATTCCAAAAAGGTTTTTCATTTTTCTTCACAAAAAAAAATCAAGTTTGAAAAAAAGTTTCAACATTTTAAAAAATAATATAAAATATTTGCCAAAACCACCAAGGGACTATGGTAGATATATGTTTTTACCATGATGCAATCCTTACAAATGATTTAGATCATATTATATTCAAGGGTTTATTTTTAGACTCTTTTTCATTGAATATCTTTTTCACCTAGAGACACTATTTTTAGATATGATTTGGGTCACAAATTCTTGGGGTGGGATTTCATTCAAACCCTTTGCACATCAAACCCCCCCCCCCCCCCCTCCCACCCACCACCCTCACACATTCCTACTAAATACAACTACCTTCTTGATGAGAAATGATTAAAAAATGGAAGTTCAATAACTCCCATGTGATTATTATTTTTCTCTATACCTATTACCATGGAGA
>Ga0116227_10001989_pt1 | contig 46675 bp, 30 predicted proteins | sample S1TSphgellanicum_FD_89693 | JGI IMG/M metagenome (GOLD analysis project Ga0116227, IMG submission 89693) | Host-associated microbial communities from peat moss isolated from Minnesota, USA - S1T2_Fb - Sphagnum magellanicum MG | ecosystem: Host-associated > Plants > Peat moss > Unclassified...
TCTGTGTACCATCATTGCATTTCTACAAGCAACAGGATGTCTCAGTTATGATGTTGGCTAGCACTCATGTAACAGCTAGAACAAAAGTCAATAGTATTCATCATTCAACCAGCAACAAGCTTGTGAGGAGGGTAAGCTTCATTTCAATTTCCCTTATCCCTGTAGAAGGAAGCATCTGAGCCTAAGGCCTAGTAGAGAGACCACATGAGAAACTGTAAATATCAAACAATACAGTTACAATTCCCCTCAAAAAAATGTACAAGAAACTATAGGGGATCGAGCTACAAATACTGACCTGAAGTAGGGCACCCATAGCCATGTGATCATCTGTATCCACAGGACTGACAACAGAAAGGATCAAGATTTGAAAAGAGTGATGAAACACTGGCACTTATTCTTATGAGGAATTTGCAGACACATTTGGGTACTTGATTACTTCTCACATCAAGTCTAAGTTGGAGAAGACTTGGACCATTTCAAGAAGAGAAGACCCAACCTGAAATGACATGTTTGGGGCACTTCAATCCAACCAAATGCTAATTGGGTTTCCTCATCAGAAACAACCCTCTTTGAATTCTGGAAGGGATAATTGGAGACAAGGACATGATTGGGTACAAAAAAGAGGCATGACAGGAACCACTCAAAGGTTTTTGCATCACTGATTTGACATGCTCCACATGTCCCAGCTTCTCTTTTAGACACATTTGGTCCACACCTTGGATTTACAGTTCTAATTTTTTTTCTTCAGTATGCTCATTCAAGTGGTTTTGCTCTCAGTCAATGACCCTCCTGATTCCCACATTTTCCAGGATTGGATCATGTTCAAGATCCTACCAAGTAGAAACAATACTGAGCCAGCAAATAGTGATGAGTATATAGAAAAAAACTGGTGGTGCAACAGAGTTCTTACCAAATACAGAAGAGGAAGCGGTCTTCTAAGGATAGAGGAAGCTTCTCCAACATATCTGCAATTATCTTTGAATCCAATGCCCACAAAAAAAGAAGAAACAACTTCAGGACATGTATCTTAATTGGAAAAGAGCCATAGAGTCAAATGAACTTGTTTCTCAATGTTTAAATCTGTAAAAGCTATTAATATGGGTTGCATTAGGAATCAGAAGTAAAAGTGGGAACCCAGTAAAAGAATGAGACTAACCAGCATGCTCTCACAGTGCCGCATGAAAAACTGAGGTGACATTCGAGCCTTAGCCACAAATTTCTCCTGTAAAATTACTAGAAATGGCCTCAGGCAAAATTGCAGGGTTCTATTGGAAAGGACAATGGAATCATCAGTCATAATCATCTCCCTGAACCCTAAGAACCTGAAATTGATCAATCTAACACCCTGACGCTACTGTTAATTACATACAACCAAAAAACAGAAGAAAGACCCACCACCATAATCAAGTGAGATAGTGCAATATTTGAAACATTGGTATTCATCCATGTGTTGGGCAGATAACAGATGGGTCTGATTAGTCATCTAAGGTCACAAAGCTCAATGAGAAAGAGTTCAAAAAATACCAGGACTGCAGAGAACGTCATATTTGGGTGTGATGCAGAATACAGGGCCAGCAAATCAAAAGATGGGAAGAGTCCAGCAGCCTTAAAAACCACCAGCAGTTCTATATGTCATTTCTTTCTTCATAACAAGTTGAGGAAGGACCAACCAAGACCATGAGATACTTTGCTTGCAACACCCACTTTTTTCAGCCAAGGACTGAGATTCAAACAGCATAATCAATCCTTTGTTGTGTGGCTAGGCCCTCATACAGGTTTTGTTTCTCACCTCAAGGGGGCATGTCAGAGTAGCAAGGGAGTGGTGAAGCAATGGAAGATCCTCTTTGTCCAAACATGTTACAGCACCCTCTGGAAACTTGGATCCATATCTGCCTGCTCGACCTACACAAAACACTCCTCAATTCAAGTCAAACTTCAACTCTACAACAATTTGCTGGGTGCTTGATGCACAAACATCCTGCACTGCAATCCCATATGTTTTCCCAAAGAAGGCCTCATATAATAGTTCAAAGAACTTATTCAAGGGTTGAAGAAGCCACAACCACCAATCCAAAAACGACCAAAGCAACTGGCCTCTTGAAATAAGAATACAAAGACTGCAGCCAACCTGCAATTTGTTTGATTTCAGCCACAGTCAAAGCCCGCATAGAAGTGCCATCAAATTTTTCAAGTGTGGAGAAGATGATGCGCCTAATATTAAGGTTTAATCCCATCCCAACAGCATCACTTGCCACCAAAATATCTGACCCACTGGCCACATCATTGAAGAGTGCTGCCTGCCAGTAGCATTCAATTCAATATATGCATATGGTAAAGAAAAGAAGCCATGCTATCTCAAAAATGATAGAATTGGCACAGAGGTCATATTATGCACATACTCCTACTAAACAAATTGACATAAACACACATAACATTGTAGACTGACCTAAGCAATCAATAAAGAAAGTCATGATTCTAGAAGCCAAACAAATGGCAAAGAAAAACAAGGTCACATTAAATATTTCTCTGAGGTGATAAAGTTACAATTGGTCAAGAATAGCAGATCCAAGGTAGTGTATCCATCAGCATGGTAGATCAGTTGACTTCTCCAGCTGACGGCTATCATACATTTAGTGGAGCCATGAGCCTTCACTGGTAGGTTATTGGCTTGAAGCTTCAGGTGGTCTAGCACTGACGTTACCTCACAGAAGACCAGCAAGTAGAAAATCCAAGCATCTGACTATTGCAGAGTTCATCATGATAAGGATTGAAACAAGTGTTAAAAGGACAGGAAAAGCATGGAAATAGTTTCATCTACTAACCTGTTTGGTGCGTGTCTCAGGAGGCAATGATCCATACACAACTGAGCAGTTGTGTTTACAACTCGACTCAATCTCTTTCTGCAAGCCAGTCAGAAACTCAAGTTCTTAACACTAGCACCCACTTCAACACCCACTGAAAAGAAATTCTATACAAGCTGAATTCTCTGGATCTCTTATGTCCACACTGTAGCTATAATCTTCTTCCTGAACTGCTACTTTCACACACGAATGGTCCACAAATCAGCAAAATCCAAAAGGGAAGTTTAGCAGACCTTGATTGAATATATGTCACGACGTGAAAAAGCAACAACACAGTCCCCTTTACGCACATGCGAATATGATCCCAATGCTCTGGTTTGGGGTACTAGTGGAGATAGGCGTTCATACTGCTTAACCTGGTTTCAAGTTCCAAAGGAATGGGTTAAAGAGAATGCATTACTGCACCTGCACCTGCAACACTGTTTCAACAAAGCAGCCCAACTCCCTGTATAGTTGCAGATGCATAATCCACAAGAGTTCAGGTTTTGAGATCATGACTACAAGTCTATTCAGATGTTTCCTCAAGAAAAAGAAAATTCACTAACACACATACACAGGTTTTTCTCCTGTGACAACTCCATCAACATTATGTACTGCTTGAAACTTCCAAGCAATATGTAAAACTGCATACTTCATCCACAAGCACAATGCAGATTCAGCTTGAGTGTTTAATCAGCACACATTACAATGTGCTCTGACTCCAGAAAGTAGAAGACCCATAAGTTCTCAAACCCATCACACAAGTTTCAGCAACCCAATCATGAATTGAAGCCTCAACAACATGACTGCTTTACAGATTTCTTCCCACTATACAGACGGTAGCACAAGATGAAATTATGACCTCAAATGTGTCACCAGTGGTTGCAAGTATTTGATCTACAATAGAGACTGCAGCTGGGTCTCCACATAAATGAAGCTCCTCCACAGCCAATCCTAGCAATGCACGAGTGAATGAAAAGCCCCGATCCCGACACGCAATCATCTGCACCAACATACACAGACTGTGACAGAGTTCACTCAGCAATACTTCACTTCCATATAATAATAACAAAAGAACTACTGTCAAAAACCCTCAAGGACCAAAGCTTTGATTTGTATGCAACTAGCCCTCAGAAATCCACATTAAATGCAATTCCATCTTTTTCTTCATATCATACACCACAGGTCATGCAAATTCCTAGTCTCACACACCTGACTTAAATTGATTGCTAGAGGTTAACTATTTCAGCAGTTGAAAATTAGTAAACCCAGCAGTCATGAAGTCAGTAAACTGATCCATGAAGATTTCTCAGGAGGTTTTGAATCTGATCCAACAAACCTCACTTCTTAACAAACCAACACAATTGATGACTCTGGTGACTAGGAGTGAAAGACCAAAACACCTATCCTTCACCAGTCAGCTATTATGCACTACACACACACACAGTGTTCCATGATTTGCCTTAAATAAAACAACACACTAGAAAGCCTGCATTGCTAATAAACTATACCTGAATGCAACTATTTCATGCAATGAGTGGTCAATAGGTTTCCATGGGAATGGTCTGCTTCAGAAAAGGTAAGCTGATGAATGGCATAATGAAGTTTCCCTTCATGTCCACAGTACAGGGAAAAAGAAATACATGCATTCAGTACACCAGAAAAAAGTTACTCACTTGAATCTCATCAATCACCCCACACTCAAAATGTCGTGTGACATCTGCCATCTCCACAGTCATTGCTTGGTGCTTTGCACCGGGCACTTCTCGCTTCTCTTGTCCTGTTATGAGGCTACAGAGAACATTTGCTTTGTTCATCCGTTCTGCTATCTCCCAGGCCAGAAGCCTCAACGGTCCACAGTAAACACCTACATGAAAAAACTTGCACATTTAGCCCATCAAGAACCGGTACTTGACATTCCTAACTGCGAGCATTCTATCAGACATAACTATGATTCTGGCTCAACAGTTGTTGTATACCAGAATGCTGCTAGTTAACATAGAAATTCTACTTGTAGTGGACTCCAAGACAACTCAAATGTCAAGAAAGAGGCACATGGAAAAACAGCCAGTTTTGTCATTGTCCACATTAAGAACCCATATAGAAGACTACATACCAGATGCAGAAAGTCGTAGGCTTTCCAAAGCCATGTAAGTTTTGCCACTATTCGTTGGACCAACATGCATCACGACCCGCCTCTTTTTAGTACGGGCAAAAGGGTACCAAGTGTGCGGCAAACTGTCCATAGCACCCCCACAAATTGCAGACTGCCCCTTCAGGCCCCCAAGTATTGCAGAGAAAAGGCACAGCTACAGCAGTTGAAAGATGCAACATTTGAAAATAACAGTATTCATCAGGTTGACATATGCAGAGGTAATGGGTTGTAGGTCACAGCCAACCAAGGTTTGAAATACTACCAACTTCACTGCGATATTCACCGTCACACTAAATCATGATTACAAGTCTACGCTGGTCATTAACTTGCACATTACATCACTAAACATACTGTCAGTAGATTTCCTACCTGATGGTACAAAGCTCCTTATGATCATAGAAATCATTCATCAAACAAGACCAAGACAAGAAATTTGTTACAATTATCGTTTCTCTTGTTCCTTGATTATAACCATGCAGGTTTAATGCACTTACGTCAGATCCAGAAAATCAACCAAAGATGGGGAACGCTGAGTGCTCAAGAACCTCGACTGGAAAATAAAACCCTCCTGTGCCAGGAAAGCATCTCCTAACTTCCTAGGAAGACAGTTGTTGACATATTTAAGACCTACTGCGCAGAACAAACAAGTGACAACCACACAACCAAACCACACAGGCTCCCTTTCATGTTGTGCATAGTCAATGAGAAGCATAGGAAGAATGCAGAACCTTACAAGCCAGATTTTTAGACAGAAAATTTGGAGCCAAACTGATTCTTTAGAAACAGAGCTGGTGTGCAAGATTGCTACAATGATGAGGGAGCAAGAGATTTTGATATGTGGCCAAAATCCTCATGAAACCCCAGTTCTTCCCCAAAAAATTAGGGTTTCCCACAGGGTTGCTAGAAATAAGCTTTTTCTATATGGCACTGAGTAACAATCTACTTGCCAAAAAAACTAGGGTTTTCCCTGGGTTGCCAAAAAGAAGCTTTCTCTATAACGCACTGAGTAGTAATCTATTGCGAATTTTCATCACGAGTTTGAACTCCTCTAGACTACCTACCAACAGACAAAGAGAGAGGGGAAATATGAGAGAAAAAAAAGCAATTCATCGAGATGGTGACCTGGTTGTCTGAAATACTGAGAGAATTCGCCCTAAAATGGGTAATTTAAGGAAGAGACGATTCCGAGCTTGAGTGTGTTTGGCATCGCGAAGGTACTCTTTCTCAGTATTTCGGACAACAACAAGAATGCAAAAGCTATGGACTTCCATGGAGCACTTACATAGGGATAGAGAAACTAGAAATCCCACCTTCAAGTGAAGCAGATAGCCGAGGGAGGGAGACGAAACGGCTGAGACACCCCATTTTTTCTCGACTCTGTTATAGAACAGCCAGCCAGGCAATAATGCTAATGCATCACACCATACCCCGCGACCTCTGTTTCTTCTTCTTCTTCATCGTCATCATCATCATCATCATCGCAACACCGAGCTGGGTAGTGCTGGAAACTCTCTGCCGTTATGGCCAAGTTTCCCAGATGTGTTCCTCGACAGACCTGAAACCAACACCCAAGAGTCAGACAAGTGTAAAACTGCTCGGTTTCAAGATTCTTCGACACTGATTGCAATTCTCGACAAGTCGCGATCTAGGGTTTGGAGCTCTAGGGTTCGAGGCTCTAGGGTTTGAAGCTCTAAGGGTCGAGCTTCTTCAGGAATTGAGGGCAGGTAGAATCGTGGGTCCGATTGGGTTTCCATGTGTAAAGGGGACCCAGTGGAATCGAGGGTCGGTAAAATCCAAAGAGCATTGGATTTAAGGAAATTGTCTGCATTTTGGATTTAAACCCAAAAAAAATTGGAATAAAGAGCCTTTGTAGGTACCTATAATCAAATTTTTTTATTTTTCTTTACTTTTATTAATCAGCATACCTAGTATCATCTTTTTTTAATCCATTTATTCATCATTATTCACTTTTCATCCATGTTGATGAATCTTATTTATTAGTGTTCCTTTTGGTCCCATAATGAATGAAGTTCATCTTGTGGGGCCAATGAAAGAAAATTTGGCTCTTGGAAAACCCTAACCCACTACCACTTTTCATTCAATCTTGATTTATCTCATTTTTACCATTGGTTCACTTTCATCTCATAATGGATGAAGTTCATCTTATGGGGCCAATGAAAGAAAACTTGGATCTTGGAAAACCCTAACCCACTACCACTTTTCATTCAATCTTGATTTATCTCATTTTTATCATTGGTTCACTTTCATCTCATAATGGATGAAGTTCATCTTATGACACAATTATAAGACAATTTAGATCTTGATCAAACTTGACCCAATCACCATACCATGCAAATTGATACAAAAACTTGGTGAAGTTCACAATTATAGCCTCTTAAATCCAAAGGCCTATTCAAGGCAACAAATTTGACATTTGTATGTCCAAGTCGATGTGCCAACATGTATTGTTGTCATTATGTGGCACCCATCCATATCAACATCGATTGTGCTCAACTCAAGTTAAAGTGCCATCACATTATGTACCTAGCACTTATCCACATGTCCACATGGAGATTAAAGCGAAAGTGCAAACATTTATCTATGTCATCCATTACATGTGGCAATTATGCTCATCAACGTGGATCCTACTCAATTCAAAGTGTCAACATTTAACTATGTCATTTACATGGCACTTATCCATATCAACATGGATCACACTTAAGTCAAATGGCAACACCTATGGATGTCATTAAATGGCACCCAATCCATGTCAACATGGATCATGTGCAAGTCAATGTGCCAACACCTATTTATGTCATTATATGGCACCCTATCCATGTCATCATGTGTATGCCTAAGATATAAAAATTGATTTCCAATGACAATAGACAATAAGGAAAACTATAATTAAAAAATTGCAAATACCTAAAAAATTTGATTGCCCATTCAAAAAAGAAATATTTCCTATTTTCTTTTCTTTCATGGGGCTATTTAATTTCAATGTAGTTCTACACTACCAATTGAATAATTATTAGCTTGATTGTTTGTTGCTTGTTTATTGGTATTGATTACAAATCTTGTAGGATGCATTATGTTCCAAAATCGTTCAATTTCTTGGAGCTAAACATGTTATTGCAAAATATGCTTATCAAGAATCCACTTTAGGAGCTTGACGCTTCCAATGATGATTTTGGTAAAGAAATGCATTGTATAAAATGGTTATACTAGGTGGAAAATAGAAAGAAAAATGTGAGCAAGATCATGCTCATGATAATATAAGAATAACAAGCTCATATTTTGATTAAAAAAGTGGTGGTGAAAAGATAATGATAGACAAAGGGGAGCAACTTGAATTTCATAAATTTGTTTTAATAACATAAAGTGGATATATGGAAGCTACATCAAAAGGCATGGACAATAAAGGTGTAAAATACACAAGGTCCCATCACCTTTGACATTATCTAATTTTATTTGTTTTAAACATATTTGCATTTCAAATTGCCTTATTTATTGTGTTTGTACTCCTTTACATAGGATTACAAACACAATTAAACCAAAATTACACAAAAGAAAATAAGATGAATGCACGACAATGAAGTAATCATTTGAAATAAATTTAGAATAACAAATCATTTGCCTCCCTTTATCCACTTCTTGAGCTTTTAATAAAAAATACTTAATGTTTTAAGCTAAAGTTAAATTATTGATATGTTATATAAGCATGCTTGAATATCACCCATTTTGTTTATAAGGAGGTTGATATTTAGTGGAAGATAGTTGAAGGAGATTACATGAAGAGCAAATATAGGAGAAAGTGGGATGAAAAATCAAATAAGAAGGATGTAAGCACAAAATAAAAAGTATATTTCAATATGGATAAGTATAAGAAAATCTTAGGCAAGGTGTTCAATTATTGTTGAATCATGAATTTTTTTTTTTAAATAAAAATATTGTGCATGGTTGATGTTGCCATGAATGTAGACTATGTTCATGAACAAGAGGAGAAGAGTTATGTGTACTTTATATTAGGAAAATTTAGAAGGAAACATGCAATTAGGTCTAGAAAAATTACATAAAAACAACAAATACCATGTTAGTCATTCTTCATGATGAAGAAAATAGAAATTTAATGGATGAACAAAGGAACATCACCATCATGAATTGGTAAATGTTGTGGTAACACTAAACATGAAATTGTTGAAGGAGCACAAAAAAACCAACAAAAGAAATAGTTTAAAAGGTAGAAATATGTTTTGTGTTTTAGAATAGAGAAATAGCAATTGAAAATATATATTATATATTTATATGATAACGGAGATGGTACCAAATTATAAGGTAGTTGTAATAGGATTCTTTGGCCTCTACGTACATGGGTGTTTTCTAATAATGGACATGAAAAAATAATTGTCAAACAATTTTTTTTTAAATAAAAATTGAATGGAAATATTTGGATTGGAATATGGCATAATGAATATATTAATATAAATTAAAATTATCCATACTTGCAACTGATGTTCAACATTAATTGATTTTCAAGAAGGTGAGTTGAACCAAAATATAAATAATAAATAATACTCGTAATAAATGAACTCACATTTTTTGAACTATGCACCTAGTGTGTATAGATAGCAACCCTAAACATTAGGTTATCCTAATGACTTCAAAATGTATAAAGAGACATAACATACTCAATATTTGTTGTCAAAATATTAAAATATCCAAAATGGGGCTATTGAACTTTTTGTTTCAAAAACTTAATTGTTTCCCCAACATTTTGAAAATATTATATAATATCTGAATTTATTTGCATCGCATATTATTTGTTTAAATGAAACCAGAAAACAAAATATAATTATACATAACAAATTCATGAAATAGTATCAAAGAAATATAATATTTTGTCTTGTTATAATGAACACAAAACAATGATAATTTTTGATAGAATGTTTATATTATCAAATACAACATCAACAACAATGCCAGTGCAAAATTCATTTTTGCAAGCTTTAACCAAAATACACAAAAAGCTATACATGTAATTGCAATTTACAAACCACTTAAAATGCAATTATTTTATTTTATTTCAATTTTAGAAACTATTTTGGAAAAAATTCCTATTGATTATCCAACTATAGTGATTGGAGATTTTAATGTAAACATGTTAACAAACACATCACAATCAAAAACATTACAAAACATGAATAAATATAAATTCAAAAACATTATTCTTTCTGGAAAAAAAAAATCATAATACACAAATAGACCATATATGGATTAATGTTTTAACACAACAATGTCATTTTGGATCAACAAAAGCATATTGGATAGACCATAAACCTATTTTTTCGGATTTAAATTACAAAATTATGTTGCAAATTTTTGTTTACTAGATAATAAAACGTAATTTTCATTTAAAAATTTCACAAAAATATTTTTTTATTAATATTAAATGATAATATTTCCATCAAATATTCATATTTGTAATTTAAAATATAAACACATGCATTGTCCATATATGATTGTTACATTAATGGATACGAGTTCTAATGATCATCATTTTGTTTGTCACAAAAATTTCATTAATTTCATGTATATAAATAACTTTATTTTTAACAATTATTTAATTTTAAATAATCTAGATACAACTTATCTTCTAACAACATTTAAAATAATAAATTACCTACCAAAAATTATTTATTCATAAACATGCAACAATTTAACCATAAATTGTACAAACATAAATCATCTAATCATTAATTGTCTAACTATAAATAGTAAAAATACATGAATATTGTCACTAAATGATATAAAAAATAATGAAACATCATGTTTGATAAGCAAAACATTATAACATGTACATTTGATATTGTCACATGGATGTTACGTTAAAAAATGTTTCTACAATATGCATCACATATGTTCTTTTCATCTTTTTTACAACATAAATATGATGCAAAGGTGTACTCTCTTGTAATAAAAGTTAAATAATTTGTAAACAAAATATAAGTACAAATAGAATACTTGATAAACATAAAATTATAACATGTATAGGTTCGAAACATGTAGAAATGCAATGTTTAGAATTCTTCTCAAACTTTGGTAACTTTTAGTAATTGTAAATTTAATAAAAAATCAAACCTCTAACAAAACTCCAACTTTATAGATCAACAAATCTATTCATTAGCTCATAAAATTATAATAACTCTATATACTCTTTTCGTAACATACTTAACTATTTAATAAACATTCTATTATACACGTATAAACAATACAAAACATATACAAAACATCATACATCCACATATATATACACACACACATGCATTCATACATAGATACACATATTTACATATATATATATATATATACATACACAATCTCATATAGATGTATACAAATCACACAACCATATATGGGCAAGGCCCACATGTCTATGATGCCTTGTTTCACTTTGAATGTATTTAAATGTTGTTGGGCCACATCATCCAAATAAAATGTATGAAAGTACTAGGAATTTTATTCTACAAAGAAGTTGTTTTGATGGGTTCAAATAACGTTGGGCATGTAAAACATTGAAAGGAAACCATGGCAAGAAGAAGAGTTATAATTTAAGATATTATGATTGATAACAACATATTAAAAAAAATTAATACGATAGAATTGATGTTTATAAAACAATAATATGAAATCACTACCAAAATATTTTGAGGAGGTGACAATCCCAAACACATTAAAATCAATTTATAATGAATCTTTCATAATAATATAAATTTAAAAAATCATTTGTAAAAAAATCCAGATAATAACAATACATCTCAAACATAAGAACATAAAATATATGAAATTTTATTTATAATATTTTGATTTTAAACACCAAATGATATGGAGGGCATGTTGTAACCAACATTTTTGTGTGGTGAAAATTCACTAAAATGCAAAAACAAAAAGGCTTGTGCAAAAGCCTTTTTGTTATTTATTATTTTTCACAAAACTTTAACCATTGTGAGGTGTAAAAGGCTAGCCTTACAAAAAACCAACTTGGATCCGTCACCACCTTTGATGAACACCATGATCATGGAATTGCCACCTTGTTGTGTAATAATAACCATTGTCATAATCTCCCACCACATTTTGTCACAACAATCACCATCACAAAGCAACAATGTGAAGAGCTTTGTTGCCACAAACATCATCTCCCAATTTTTTTTCACCTCCCTTTTCAATTGCAACAACATTGTATTCGCCGCTTCCTATGGATATGTAAAGATTTTAGGAAGCTTCAAGCATTAGGAGTCCAAACTATAACATGTGTTTGATGTTTGTTGAACTTTCAAAGTTTTGAATTTGGAACATGTTTAGTTAGTTTAGATTCATTATTCATTAAACATTGCTTCAGCCTTGTACAAGCCTACAAGGTGTTCATTGTGTGCATGAAATGGTAATAGCGATAGTGTCCCAAAAGAACTCATGCAATTTGCAACTAAATAGGGTGAATGCACATACTTTCATGTAAGGGTGGTTGTGGATTAGTGTTGCAAAGATGTAGTACAACTAATGTTGTTTGAATTTTAATAATCTTCAACAAATGTATTATAGAGTTGAAATGTACATGGGTTTTTTTTAACATACATGTGTTTTCATTTTTGGATGGCTATCACATTCTATCATGCAACTATGGTTTGTTGAGTGTGGTGGGCAGCAAGTGCACATTAAAACAACTTATATTATAGTACCTTTACCATTTTAGAATGCTTAAGGCATTTTTTTTTTCATTTTTTTCATTTCAACCTTCTAATCACAAATTTCCTAAAAAATTGATTTAAAAAAAGAAAATTTATATTTCAACATCTTATAATACTTATAGTAGTCGCATAAGTACCATTATGAGAAATCACATTCATCGAAACCATATTTCCCTATAATTAAAACTCAAAAAATAACTTATATAAAACTATTATGCAACTATCCCTTTGGTATTATGACTAATGTGCAATTATCCCTTGAAAAATACAATGTATTAATAATTGAATTGTCACATCAGAAAATCAATTAATTGTATTATAGTTGCAAATGAGTTGAGAATGGGTCTTTTATACGATAACTTATACACATTGTACATAAATATGTAGTCAACTATGTTTGATTTTTTCAAGAGTTGCATTATAGTTACATGTGGCAACTATTTTAGAAGTATTGTAAATGTGTCATTAAAACAACAACTATGTTACAACTAATGTACAATGTAAATACATAAAATCATGCCATGTGTCCACATTTCCACCGCTCATTATGGGATACATTTGTAATTAATATTTTATTACGATCCCCATTAATACAATTAGTATGGCTATTAGTGTGCCACTACTAAAGTATTATTGTTCAAATATGTAATGACCATAATACAATTATTTATAACTTAATAAAAAAAATTCAACAATTATTTATATCTTCATCATATTGTGTTTCATTTCAAGTGATTTAAAATGTTATGGGAATGTTACCTTAAGCTCTAGAAGTCATTTTTGAAGTGCAAAGGAAAAGGAGTAATGAAAAAATAACAAGAAAAGAAATAAGCTTTCCAACTTACAAAAACAATTTTTTTTTTTTTTCCTTTAAACCCCTCGTACTTTCAAACTTCATAACTTTCTTATTTTTTATTTGTTTTAAACGATTTAAAATGTCATAAGAGCACCACCTAAAGTTCTACAAATCATCTTTGAACTATAATAACAATAGAACAACATATAAGGATTTTTTTTAGGTGTTTGGGAAACTGGCCTTGGTAACATTTGGTGGTTTGTTTTTTTGAGTTTTTGACCCCTTCTACTTTGGTGGGCCATAACTTTCTCAATTTTATTCCTTTTTTGAAGATTTTTAATGCACTAGATGTGCTAATAGGAAGGGTTTAGATTTGTTTAGACAGTAGAAACAATGGAGCACTCCCCTTGGATTTGGCCTACCTTGAATGTTTAAATGTTATAATTGCAATTAAATTGCAACTTAATTTGCAACTAAAGAACAACTAAAAAATTTAACCCACATGTTTTGTCTTCAAAACTCATGCTACAAATTATATAAAGAAGGTTTGTTTGTTTTTATTATCACATCAAAATATAAGTGCCATTTTGGGATGAGCTTTAAAAAGTTTAACCTAAAGGTAAAACATAAAAGAAGAAAAAAAAAAAATCATGGCTATTTTTTAGTTCACTTAATTTTGTGTTTTCCTACCTAATTACCTACCTAGGTAGATAAGTAGGTCCTAGGAAAGTATGTAGGTATGTAGGTCTTAAGACCTATTAACCTACCTACCTATGGTTATGTACAACCTACCTAGTTATTAGAATAAATATTTTTATTTATTTAATTTTTCCAATATATAATTAATATGATATGTGGCAATTTTTTATTGTGCCACATGTCACAATCTCAAACCATCATTAACAATCATAATGGACGTTGGAGATCAATAATTCGAAAAGAAAATAATTTTTATGTTACAAATTCTTCATAATGCCATGTGTTAGATTTTAATAAATGGATGACAATTAACAACACACATTAACATGACATCACCGGTGTAATTAAAATGGAGTTGCATAGTAATTGACAATGAGTTGTTTTAATAGAGTTATAATCAAATTGCAATGAATTGCAAGTTTGTAACCCATGCAACTTGTCCATTAGCACTCACAACATGTAAATATAGTGAATTACAAATGTCCTTTACAACTCAAAAATTGAATTGCAAGGCTAGTTACAAAACACCTTTTTTTTTCATAGTGTAGTTATATAAATAAATTAAACCCTAACAACCAATTGTGATCATTTAGGGTACATACGTGGTACTTCTTGTTATTGTAATTCAATTAACATCTCTTTCATTTCCTAGGCTTCCTCTCTTCTTTCCACACTCCTTTTCCCTTGGCAAATCTTATGTTTTTTCAGTTTAGATTAGTTTCAACATTGTGCAACATGGCTGAAAATGAAGACAAAGGTGCATTACTAATTTGTTTCAAACAATTTCAAGTGAGGAAAAGATGCAAATTGTGGAAAGGGAGTTAACACAAATGAAAGAAAGCAACAAGGATGTAACATCACATAGTGTGCCAAAAAAAAAAACACCTAGTTGGCAGGCCTAGAATCCAGCATAATGTGAGGATTTTGAATGAACATGAGATCAAGAAAAAGGATAATGAGAGCAAATGACCTTCAAAACATAAAAAGAAATAAGGGGCATATCAAAATTGGTTCCAACCACATTTTTGGCCCCAAATATTAGATGTAATGAAAAAATATGGAAATAAAAAAACTACTTTAACATTTTTGCAAAATGTCTATAAATCACCATGAGTGCTTAGTCTTTATGCAAAGTTAATCAAGAATACAATGTGGGAATGGCTCACAAAAGAAGGTGAACTGAAAGAAAACTACATGCAAGCTGCTTAACATGGAACAATAGTGAATAATCCAAAGAAAAATTTTACAGAACTTGAGGAATCTTGAACTACATGATGATATGGTTCGTGTTTTGCAAAAGATGAAGAAAGTTGATTAGCCACTATTAATGGGGATTGTCTAACCCATTATCAAAGCTATTATACAATCTCTTACTCTTTAATCCATTAGACTTAGACATGGGGGTTTTAATGTCACAAGAGAGTGGTCAACATAATTCATGAAATAATACATGTGTTAGATTTACCAAATGGTAGTTCCACTGCCGTAAGCAAATTCCCACTAGATCAAAGCTTAACCATTATTTAAGAAGTTGTTTATCTTATAAAAACATATTCCATTCCACCTACACTTGTTGTGAATAATTATCTAACTGGAATCCATTTAGTTCCTAACGGTGGTGAAAAAACTTGGGAGCCAAAAGGAAGCAAACATGTGCAAGTGCTAGGTTTTGAGGACAAGAGGCAAGTGACAATGGTTGTTTCATCTAAAATTATTTGAGACCTACTTCCACCACAAATAATGTTTATAGGTTCTACCACTAGGACATTACCACCAAATAACAATGGTAAAACAAGTTGCATCAACGATGGTTGGGATTTTACTTTTAATGAGAATCATTAGTCATCGTTCAAAACAGCCAAACAATTTGTGAAAAAAATCCTCCCTCTTTACCTATAATCCCAAATACAATTTTTGGGGTTAGAAAAGGAAGAAAAGATGGTATGGATTATAGATCGTTGGAACGTTTATATCAATGAAAAGTTCCGCAATTGGATTAAAAAAAAACATACAAACATTTTGTTGATTTTTATTCCTACTAATTGCACAAGTGAACTTCAACCAGCATATGTGATTTTACAAAAACCATTGAAGCATGCATTCAAGGTTCATTATAATTCATGGACTTCTCAGACCATCGAAGACCAAATATATGATGGGCATGAACTAGAGGTAGATTTCAAAATGAGCAATCTAAAGCATAGGATTTGCAATTGGTTGCATTAAGAATGCACATAGGTCAAAGCCATGAGAGAAACAATTATTAAAGGATGGGACAAGACAAGTATCACTATAAATCTTTTACTTATGTTTCAACTTGTAGCAATGGAAACCAATGTTGGAACCCTTTTTCAAGGAACCGACAAATGTGGAAGTTGTTGAAAAGATTAATATTGACATTGATCAAGTAATACCAATGTCAACGATTGTTGAAAAAAATTTCTAGCTTACACCAACATCCACATGTGTAGAATTATCAAGAATAAGACAAAGGATGCATGCATAAGCTAGGAAGAAAATAATTCCTACTACTAAAGCAATGAAAAACATTGCTTTATTGCTACCAGCTTGTGCAACCGTTATTGGTCAAGAAGAACCTTGTGCAACTACTACTACTAGTCCCAAAAAAATTATTACTACAAAGTCATTTCATTGCATAACATGTTGAGTTGAAATTAAGAGTGAAAAATCCTTCATGAAAAAAGTGTAGAGAAAATACGTGAGAGAAGAATTGAATGCTTGATCATTTAGTGGTGATTTGACCTCGCCATTACAACTTGATTATGAAGTTGTAGTTGTCAATGACACATATGAACTTTCTATCGCAGAACATTGCAAAATGCAAAGTGCATTCATCTTTCTCCTTGTTCACCATTAATTTCTTTCCAAGTTATAAACTTCCACAATCACAAGAGTTGATGAATGTTATATATGTTGGCGATAAACACATTTGATGTTAGATCAATATTAATGTTGATATAATACAAAACATGCACATGTCAAAGCCCTACTAGTTAACAAAATAACGAAGTTTAATAATCCATGTTCAACGCATGTGGATATTTGTTAAAGATTATTTTGCTACAAGCTACAAAAGAAGATCTAATGGTCTAGGAACAGTTAGGGATGTAACAAACACTCTATAACAAGGTTTTTATTTTTGGTCATAAAATTTTGACCTAAAAAATCCTAAAAAGTTCGAGGTTTTTGAGATCCTAGTGCAATGTCCATTAAAAAACCCAAAAAATGCATTAAGGAGGAGAAAATTGAAAAACAAAAACCTTATTCTATAATAATGGCATCATGATGGTTTCTCACTTCGACCATCTCTTTGTGGCATTATTGCTTGCATTGTTTTCAAATTGTAAATGCATGTCTTTTGTATTGTTATAAGGTTTCTCCAATTCTTTACTACTTTATGGGTCCTTTAAAATGTCACTTTCTCATCTTAATTTCATTGTTAATGGTGGATATAAATGTCTTCATATTGAAAAATATATAATTTTATTCTTGAATTAAAATCACCCTTTGTTTACATTGGTAGGTTAAATTTACAGTTTATAGACTTGTTTGATGTGTTAAACCAATTTATTGTGGGCCTTCTACTCCAAGTTGGATAACTCATTAACAAGGTATTGTTTTTGGATTAATATCTAATGGGATGTGGATTGAACATTTAAGTGCCCACAACTTGAAACGTTATTATTAAAATGCATTAAAATTCCCTCTACTATGTTTCACTACCATTGCCTAATCAACTTGAATGTATCAATACATATTAAATTGTTTGATATTGGAGTGCATGTAGTTGCCACATCATGCTTGCTTCTTGCACCTTTGGATATGTCAAATTGTGCTTATGTTAGTGGTGAATTTTTATGGGAAATTTCATTAGTCTACACCCATCTTTACACATAATGCAATTTTATGCCCCAACATCTCTTTTGAGAATTACCTATTCAATCTTGTGTGTCATTAGTTTTAGCTTTGAAACAACCAACATTATTGTTCATATTTTCAAGTAAGTTTTTACATTAACATCATTTGTAATCTTAAACAAAGAAGTTCAACTTCCTAATAGCTATCTAGAGAAATCCAGGTTAGCCATAAGCTAGGAGGAGGAAAAAGTGATGAAAGTTCATCAATTATTGTTTTGATTAACTTAATTCATGTACAACAATGGTAGGGAATTCATATGCCAATAATGATTGACTTGAAGCTTCATAGTTACGAGGGCATAAATTCATCATGAATGGTTATTATTTCCCATTTTGTGATGTGAAGTAAGCTTGCTCACCTTGGATAAGAAGAAATTCATTGTTAATATGGAAAATAAAATATGGACTATTTGGGCCAATCAAAAGTCATATACATTTGTCACAAAGGATAATAAATGGTTATTCCAATAAACTCACTTTGTTTAATTCTTGAAATATTCAAAATGTGGGACAATAAAACTTGTGCAATCATTTACATTTCTATGAGTCTATCCATCAAGATGAATTACTTGGAATTAATATTTTGTTGATTTTGTGATTACAATATGTATTTCACAATTCACATTGCCTCAATGTGTTGAATGATTATTATTTACATGATGTTGACTCTCACTAAATAGGAATCATTTTGTAAATGCTAACAATGGATTTGTTGGCTCTTCATTATTGTCCCTCACTTGTAAAACATTAGTTTAAACAAAACTCAAAAGTAGAATATGTGTTTTTTCCTCATTGTTAGATTGTTTAAATTTGGCATGTACAAGGATGCATTACATGGACCATGCAATCCTTAAGAAAATTTAGTACAAAATGGTGGTTAATTTGATGTGTGGTGATTATGTATACGTTTATGGAACTCATATTAAATACACCTCCTTTTACAACAATAAATTTGACCTTCTATCATGCCCTTAGTCACATTAATATCACACATGGTAGTTTTGAGGCATTGTTTAATCAATCCTACAAAATGTGGGTGCTATTCATTAGTCCATGTTCATTAGACTAGTGAATTCATTCAAAATTTAGTGAATTCACTTAACATACATGAACACCTTTTGTTGTAGTGAATTGTTGTTTTAGAATGTGCATACTTGAATTGACCAACTCCAAAACATAATAAATTTTGTTAGTGGCGTTGCAATATACCATGTGGTCTACTAAGAATAGCACTTTAATTCCTAATTAATTGATGTAATTTTTTCAATTGAAACAATTCAAACTAGTGAAATCAAAGTGTATGCATCAAGTTTGTTGGATACCAACTTCATCAATTTCTCCATTCAAACCAAGGTGGGTTTGCAAGCTAACATTTTCTTTTCCTTATACTCAATTATTTATCTTTCACTTGAGACATCAATCATTACATGTTATAGTTATTATTGAATTCATGTCATGAAACTTATTAATTTTTTAAAACTATTATATATTCCATTGTTATTTTTTTGGTGATTTTAGCCTTTTCATAACCACATATGCATGTGATTGGAGATGGAGCCATATGTTGATGAACTTCCTACTTAAATACATGTTTGACAAAGATGAATTCATATTTTTATTTGAAAATGATAACAATTTTTGCACAAAATCAATAGTAACAATAGGTTAACCTGAAAATTAGATTGTTTAAACTTTATATACCTTTTTTTTTTTTTGATATTGGAAATAAGAGCTAGAGATTTGCATTGGCCAAATTGCACACTAACACAATTGAAGGTCACCAAATTATTATAAATCTCACATTTCCCTCACAACCTTGCATCTACCTACAACAAGTCCATGTTGCCACACAGTTCAAACATTAAACTAAAATTATTACCATCATAATACTAGAAAAAAAATCATATAACCATGTCAACAATATTTTCATAGGGTACTTTGTGATTTCAATCCACTCAACCTAAAAGATAAAGGCCAATTGAATAAAACATTGAAACATCCAAAAAAAAAATTTGATTGTAACCTATAAAAGAAACATTTAAAGTAAAAAGAAGAATATACATTAGTTTAATGAAAATGCCATCAATTAAAGGAACAAAATCTAAAAAATGTTGTCTTATAACCAATTATACCCAAACACTACTTTTAATACTCATCAATATTCACGTAAATAGTTGAGCATAACTCCCAACTACTTAATTACTTGATAACCTACTAAATTTTTTAAAATTCATTTTTAATGGAAATTCAAATGTGACATTGTTAAACCGATTGAAAATGATCATTTTGAGAGTTTGTAACACAAACGTTTCAAAAGTTGTGGGTGGTCATCACTCCACTATAAAACACTAGCAAAAAAATTTGCTTATATTTAAAAGGCATGTTACTAAGCATAACTTTTCTTTTGCCAAGGGCAATGCATTTTGAAAAAGAAAATGCCTAATACTCCATCTACCAACAAACATATTGTTTAAAAAATAAAATTCCCATGATACTTGGTGGATATTGTTGGGAATTCTAAAAAAAAAACAAAAAGAAAAATGTATGCCAATGGTTTATGTTGATTAGCACCCTCATAATTGAACGGTCCTGAAATAAGCCCCCCTCAATTACACCTAAGGTGGGCACTTAATTCAAGAACATCCCATTCATGTATTACCTTATTGGTACTTACAACTACATCTTGCACCTTATCCCAACTTAATAAGATCCTTCTTCACATTCTTAATAAAAATTTAAACTTCCTCAAAGGATGGAGAAAACATTTCAGCTTTTTCAAAAAACAAAAGTTCCTTAAACCTTGAAACTAGAAACATTCTTTTTCTAAAATCTCGATCTAGTTTCAATTTTCAAATGAGATTGGAATTTGGCCGTGGGTTTTATTCTAATTACTCGCAATGCCATAATTGATTTGGGGGTGGGTGGATCCAATCTAGTTCCATAATTAGGCCCCCCTTGATTTAGTCTCCGTTCCAACCAATTCTAGAAATGGGACTTGCTTCAAATTCAGATTATAGAAATAGGCCAAAATTGAGCTTAGATAACCGACCAAGATTGGTATAAACATGAAGTTAAGAATTAAACATCCTAATTAACAATAGTATAAGGTACATGTGGGTAGATTGTAACTACCAATGTTGGGCCATTAGTTGAATTTTTTTTAAGGACCTCCTATTCAAATGTTTTGAAAAACATTAGTGTAAAATAACCTCCAAGTTTGAGTTTTCCAAAATGTGAGCAAAGAACCGATATAATGTCATAAAAGGATATTTGAGAGGTTATAATTTTTTTTGAGAATTGTGATTATATAGGTATTAAAATTAGTCTAAAACCTTTTTCAAAACCAAGGTTATATATTGAGATCAATTATTTGATTTTTTGAGGATTGCAATTATATATCTTAAAGAACCACCTTAATAGTCATTAGTTATTTGGTGTTGTTTTTAATTACCGCCCAACACTAGAGCTACATGTGAGTGGGTAGCTAGTTGTATAATATGGTCACAACCAATGTTGGCCATTTCAAGGTTTGGTGCCAATTTTGGTCCTAGGTATGGGTAACTAGTTATTAAAATAAAATGACCATCAATTTTTATGTAAAGGTACAATTGTAATTGGAACCAATATGACAAAGTAAGGTTTGATGCAAAACTTGACTAGGGCTAATTAGTGGGGGTGACATGTAAAGAAAATTGGAAAGGACCAACTCCATCAGGTTCAACAAAAAAATTCACAATTAAAAGTTTAGGTTGCAGTGTAGTTTTTTTTTCCTCTCCAAGTGTTTTTTCTTTTGTAGAATTGACATGTTTTGTGACTCCCTCTCCATAACCTTGTCCTTGCTTCTTATTGTGTTTCTATATTTGCCTTTGAACTTGCAAAGGTAACAAAGCTATTATTATGCATGTGTTTTTGTTCCAAAGGTTTTCTTGGTGGATTATAACAAAGTGAAACATGAAGTAGGTTTGCATGGTTAGGTCAATAGTTGGTTGGTTATAGCCATCCTTTATGATGGTTGTGTTTCAAGAATAGGTGGTGTTAGGTTAGTTATCTTTTTGATGCAAATATTTGAGTAATGGGCCATGGTGAACACATATATGCTCACACGCATTTTTCAACAACATAGCAACATTGTTATGTTCATTCATGTAACCTTAGTGCCTTTCATGGTTTGGAAACAAATCAAGGATATCACTAATTTCTTGAACATCTACAACAATTGTACATAATCCAACTACTTCAATAACAACTCCAAGCACAACAACAATATACCTATATTCATATTTCATTAGCAACCATATGCTTATGGCTAGAGGGTGAGTGCAAGGTTGAGTGGACCAAAAAATGGTGAATAAAAAGTCCCGTGTAAATCCAATTGAGTAGCATTTCTTTTGTATTTTTTTGAATGCTTGGATGATTAGGCATTTGGGAAACAACATTTCATTGAAGTCAATTTTTTTCCACCTATATTCAAGCCATGCTAAAAATAACTATTTTGAACAAGTGGGCACAAATCTAACATTAAAAGTTTTTAAAAATTCAACATGATATGGAAAATCGTTGGTTTTAATGACCAAAAAAAAGTCCATAAAGATGACATACAATTGACATGGTGTGAACTATTTGAAACATTTTTTCATTGATATATTTTTTCATCAAATTTAAATCCCTAATGTAACCACAATATCAATGATTGAATCATTTTGAGGTCCAATTTTTTTGGTTAGTTGTATTATGAATGTTCACTTTAAATCTCAATAGATTTTTAAATTGATGTATTATGCATTTAAATATACCTACATCATAGAGATATTGAAATTAATAACCTCAAATTATAATTCTCTAAACTAATAATTTCAATATGTAGAGTACATTTTTCTTATTTGAACCACATTCACATTGTAAATATGCCACCATTACATCCATTTTGGTCCAATCAACCTTACATTGTCCCCAAATGCAAGTCTTTTCTTCTTTAATTTCTTTTTTATTAGATAAATCAACCTTAAAAACCTTTCATTTTAATTTTCCAACTTGACCATAGTGCCATATTGGGCAAGTTGTTTTGAACCCATCTATTTTGATCAATGTTTTTTTTACCATCATATTGACTATAATCAATATGTTCAAAAAATTTGTTAATTTTGAATAATGATTCTTTTGGCCAAAAAAATTGATGCCTCATTACTTATTATTATTTTAAAAACAACTACTTGAAATTTCTCGTTTTCCTTCATTATGATAAATTCATTAACAAATTTTTCTTCTTCATTTGAAGCTAAATGGTTTAAAATTCATTCAACAATTGGTTGTTAAAAAGAACTTGTTCTAAAGCTATGAGAAGAAAGTAAACGTTTGGAACATCACAATAATATTGAGTTGCTAGACATCTTTCATGTGCCTTAAAACATTAGATTGGGATAAAGATGACATCTATGCATAACACATGCATGAAAAAATTTCAATTTAAAATGTTATGCAATAATTGAAATATTCTCACCACCATCTCCATTCATACAACTCCACACTTAGAAATCCATGTTTAATTGTTAACGGGGTTAAGCTGTATGACTGGTGCCTTCTCCTTTTATTTTTGTCCTTAGTTATTGTTGGCCTAATCTTGAAACAATGAGCTCCCAAGATTCTCACCACTAGTAGTGGTTAGAGACTTAAAAGGGAGTTAAAGGGCCCCATAGTCATGATGGCATGTATTATGTACCTTATAACTTAGTGTTTCACCCCCAATTTCTATCCATTCAAGCTCTTATGTGCCCTAGCTCTTGGGTTGTTCATGGTTTGGGTAGTCCCTAGAAAGAGCATGTCTCCTCTTGAACTTGGTGGCAACTTGACACAAATTTTAATAGAGTATTTAATGGTATGGTGCCAAATCAACCTTAGAAATAGGGTTGGTAGGTATTGATTCTTGCCAAGAATGGATGATAAAAAATTAAGTTGGGTTTTTGAACTTGTCATAATTTTTCTATTGTGTCCATGGATGTGTAAAATTTTTAGGGTTTATGTTTTTGGACATATTCCATTTGTTCATTGGTCATTTTGGCCTTCAAGCCATGGGACATTTTTAAAAAAAAGACATTGGGCAAAAAGAACCCAAGATGTAATCTGCTGAAACCCAGTTGGGGATTGGCTCCTAGCAAGCAACCAATACAATCTTTTAGGTGTGTGATTGCTCAATAACCCCAAGTATAGTTGTGCATGGGCTAATAAGTAATATGTAATAATAAGTAATGGGCTAATAGTAGGTACAAGAAGCAACTTTTTTTCTTCTTTTCTTCTTTTTTCAAAATGAATGTATTATTTTTTCCCTTTCCTTATTTAAATATGCTTCTTGCGACAAAAGGGGGTTTGGGAACTTGATGTTCCTTGGATGGTTCCCCTTCTTAGGCGGTTTCTTTTGTCTTCTTGGACTTTGGGTCCTTCCATTTTGCTCTTTGTATTTCCCCCTTTTTTTTGGCAGGGTTTCATCATCAATATCTGGTGCTTTATTACTAGACTTTATAACTGGAAACTGCAAGGGGGGTTTCTGGGGAGTTGGGGCCGTGGTTTCGTGCCAGGGCGGGGTTGGGGAGGGGGGGGGGAGGGGACCTAGCGGTATGTTGGAACTGACAACTTTGCGGAAGTGATTGTCAAAAATGTCGATGCAAGCAATACGACAAAAGTAGTAGTATGGTGAAACAAAGTACACCGACATGTGGCCTTCAGGTGACAAGACCACCCCACAATTTGTCGTTTGATGAGAGAACACAGCAGTTAGTGTACGACAAAGGAAACACTGAAAAAATTTGTCGTAAACACTAAACACCAAGAAAGAATTTCAGCCCATATGCAAGTGGACTAGTACACACCAAGAATTTCACCCCATATGCAAGTCGACTAGTACCCACCACCAAGAATTTCAGCCCATATGCAAGTTCCCGAGTACCCGTAGTCCCTACACCAAGAATTTCAGCCCATATGCAAATTCACGAGTACCCGTAGTCCCTTTTTAGCTCATACATGACGACAGAACTTAGCCAAAAGTTCAAAGGAAAATGCACACGAGGGTGCCATTTGATAGGCATGAGCACACAGTTACCATTGTCACAAAGGCTCAAATTTGTGGCCACAGTGAACCAGCACCCACCCAGTGCACCATCAAGGATGAATGATATGTGATCAGGAAACAATTTTCTGTTGGGTTCCAGTTCCCTATCTAACCATGGTGGTTAGCTCAGTTGGTTTATTTACTACCTACCAACTAGGTAGGTAGTAATAACAGCCACTACCTAGTATGTATAAACCATCTACATACCTAGTAGTCCCCTATTTTGTTACCTACCTGTCTATATGTTAGACCTACTTCTTATAGAATGGGTTACCAAGATGAAACCGGGTAGTAACTCAGTTGAGGATCATCCACAACCGAGTCATAACAGGCATCCAGTGGATGGTGCACTGTTGGGTGCTGGTTCACTGTGGCCCAAATTTGTTGCTGGTTTTGGCTTTTAGGCCACCTTTTGGCCAATGCCACCTACACTAAATAAACTTCATGCTCACATCATGCCCATACAACGCGTGATCCAAATAACTTTAACTACCATCGTGATCTACCATTGTTTTGAATATGGTGCACACTATTAGCCTAGTAGAGGCCCCACATGTGAGGAATGGAGGAATTGTTTATCACACTTACTTGTTGAGGCCCACATCTTCTTCTTCTTCTTCTTATTATTATTATTATTATTATATCCTAACCTTTTTTCTCCCCACTTTTAAAATCTTCTACTATGGTTGAGTATGAAAAGTCTTGAAAGAGGAGTGAGTACATCATGAGTTGAGTTGACTTTAGGGTGGAAGCCTGAAGTGTATTTTACCTCACTTTTTCCATGTGCCCTAGGGCCCCCTTGCTAATTTACACAAGTTATGGGGAGTTGACTTTGGAAGCTTGTGGGAACCCCATGAGAACCCATCAACTTTTTGAAATATATATATTTTTATACACCAATAAGTACCCAAATTGTCGATTGGTACTCACCTTATTTTTAAAAATAATTTAAATCTAGGTAATGGAAATTAGATTCCTTATGATAAATGGAACTTCATGCACCAAGAGCAACACAGGGGTCTGAATTGACAATGTTGACTAAGTCCAATCAACCTCAAGTTTTATACATAGGGTAGCCTGGCCAGTCACTGAACACTCAAGCCTTCAGAGGAAAATAGCAGCCAACCGAATGTTTGGCTTGTCCTACTGTTCAAAGACTTTTTGTAAATCTGCTCTGGGCACATCCATCGCCACTTAGATTGAATCGAATGGTTGAGCAATGACGGAGATATGCCCATTCAAAGTATGGGTCCTTTAAAAGCTGGAAAAGGTACAAAGCAAACACATGGGTGACTAATCAACAAACACATCACACTGCATGATCAATCTTCAATCTATTGACGAGAGGACAACATGATGCTCATTTTCAAACTGGATGGATGGTAACACCATTAACTTTTTCATACAAAACAGTTCATCAGGCATGAAGGGCCAAGATTAAAAATTTCAAAAATGAAACCAATCAATGGTCATAGCAAAAAGTTGCTCCATTAACCCTAATTTTCTAAACTAGAATGTGTGCCGCAAACTTAAGGTTTAGTTTCTCTCTTGTGCACTGCAACAAGAGTTTGTTGAGGTGTTAGTCAATGTTGTTGGAGATGTTGGTGTCATTGAGGCGCTCCCTCCCTTGGTGTGCTTTGTGGTTTCTATGTTGGACCTAAAATTGCTTTGAACCTATCCTATAATCATTGCCACGCTTGCAATTTTTTTTACATTTCTTTCTACTCATGGGACCTTACTAACCTATTGCTCATGTGTGTGCAAGCTATGAAACAAAGGATAATTGAAGGCTCTAGAGTTTTTTTTTGTCTCTTCTTTGCACATTGTGTTTGAGTTTTTAGGTTGTAGGTTTCCATTGGTTACATGTGCTCTTCTAGTTCGAACTTCTCAATCCCATCTGTTGTAAGTCAGTGAACCCTTCTCTCTCCCTAGCCATCACTCGCTCTTTCTTTCTTCTTTGTTACAAGATGTCCTAAGGGTGCACATGCTCTCTCCCTTCTGCCAAAGGTCCATCTTTCTCCCTAGCCATCACTTCCTTTCTCTTCGTGGCGTTGAAGCTTTCTTTTTCCCGTGCATTGAAGTTCTTTATCTTTCTTTTTGGCTTTGAGGCTCTCTTTCTCTCCGTGGCGTTGAAATTTTTTCTTTCTTTGGCGTTGAAGCTCTTTATCTCCTCTATTGTAGCACATCTCGGGGTGCATGCGTTTTCCCTTCTATCAAATCTCCCCCTCTCTTTCTATCCATTGCTCTATTTTTCTTCTATTTGTTGCAATGCATCCTAGGGTGTGTGTGTGTGTGTGTGTCTCCTTGCTATCAAATTCCCCCCCCTCTTTCCATGGCATTGAAGCTCCGCCGAATCTCTCTCTCTCTCCCTAGTGTTGAAGCTCCCTCTCTTTCTCTCTCCTTGGCATTGAAGTTTTGCTAAATCTCCTTTTCTCTCTCCCCTTGGCATTGAAGCTTTTTTTCTCTCTCCCCTCTATTGAATCTCCCTCCCTCTCTCTTTCCCTAGCGTTGAAATTCTACCAAATCTCCCTATTTTTCTCCTCTTAGTGTTGAAGCTCTTTCTCTCCCATCTATTAAATCCCCCTTACTCTCTCTTTAGTGTTGAAGTTTTGTTGAATCTCCCTCTCTTTCTCCTTGGCATTGAAGTTATGCCAAATCTCCTTCTCTCTACTTGGCATTGAAGCTTTCTTTCTCTCCCTTCTACCAAATTTCCCTCTTTTTTTTCTAAACTTGGCATTGAAGCTTTGCCAAATCTCCATCTCTCTCTCCCTAGTGTTGAAGTTCTACCAAATCTTTCTTTCTTTCTCTCTCTCCTCGCTTAACGTTGAAGTTGTGCCAAATCTCCTTCTTTTTCTCTCCCTGGTGTTCAAGCTTTCTCTTTTTTTATTTTACCGAATTAGCGCATCCCGGGGTGCGCATTCATTCTCCCCTATGCCGAAACTTTCTTTTTATCCCTAACCATCGCTCGCTTTCTTCCCCTTTGTTGAAATTTTTTTTTCTCTCCCCCTTGTCAAATCTCCCTCTTTTTCTCCCCCTGGCGTTGAGGCTCTCTCCTTTTCTCTCCTTGGCGTTGAAACCCTCATTCTTTTTCCCTGTCTCTCCTTAGCATTGAAGTTCTCGCTCTTTTTCCCCTCTACCAAATCTCCCTCTTTTTCTTTCCCTAGCATTGAAGTTCTACCAAATCTCCCTTTCTCTCTCCCTAGCATTGAAGCTCTACCAAATCTCCCTCTCCCTCTCCCTAGCATTGAAGCTTTCTCCTTCTCTCTCCTTGGCATTGAAGTTCTCTTTCTCCCCTTTGCCGAATCTCCCTCTCCTTTCCCTAATGTTGAAGCTCTTTTTCTTTCCTCTGCCAAATTAATGCATCTAGGGGTACGCACTCTCTCCCCTGCACCGAATCTCCCTTTTTCTTTCCCTAGTGTTGAAGTTTTTTCTCTCTATCTCTTCTCTGTTATAGCACATCTAGGGGTGCACTTCCTCTTTCCCCTACGTCGAAGCTTTCTTTCTCCTTAACCACCATTCGTATGCTCTCCCTCAGCCAAGGTTATCCTTCTTTCTTTCTTCTTTCTATCCAAACTTTTTGAACTCCAAGCTCTTTCCTTTTGTTGTTTTCCTTCTATTGTAACTATCCAAATTTGAATCGAAACTTTGTTCTCTCCATTTAGTCTTGGCTCTCCCAAGCTACAACCATTCATTATCTATATTTTTTTCCTAATTCTCCCCCACATCGTGTTATAATCCCCCTCCTCGCATATCCTGTTACAACTTGTAGTTTATTCATCAATGGGAAGCTGGGGTAGCCTTGCTAGAACATGGCCTTTTACAACTATCCTTGCCTTTGCCCTTGCTTTAACTTCTGATTGTGTAACTATTGAAATACCCAAATTGATGCCTTTGTACCCTAATGGATGCACTCTGTAACCAGCTTGGAAGTTTTAATGAAATATGTCGCATGTTTCCCTAATTACAAGTGTTAACCAAGCTTGGTTGACATCAATTCTATGTTATTTCTCAACTAACCTTTGAGCTATTTTGTCTGTAGCATTTTGTGAATCTTATGTATGCATTTTTTTTGTTTCCTCCCTTTCCTTTTTCCTTTGTTCTTTTATTACTTTTGTTGCTTATTTGTCCATGGTTTTTTGTCGCAAAATTCATTGATATTCATAAGAAGTAACAACATGGGATTAACTATAGTCAATTAATGGTTCTTTGTCGCATGTTTTTCTTACAGGTAAATGTGGGAGGGACAACAAATTTTTAAAACAAATTAAAGCTTGAACTTTTCTAGAATGAAATAATTCCCCTTTAGATGCATTTGTAAGTTCACATAAATTAATTGTGTAATTTAATGTACTTTCTGTTCTTGTATCTTTTATGATATTGGGACTCGTAGGTTTTTCCACATAACACCTTGGTAGTTCTTTCTGCCCATCAACATTAGTTCTAATCGTAGTAGTGTCATCTATAGGAATGGCTATGTCGATTAACTATGTAGCTACTCCATCTTCACCCCAACCTTCACTGTCATTAATTGTTTCCTCAAAGTTTTCTTCATTGTCCTCATTTGATGTGTTGTTTTTGCGATAAGTAACATAGAATTCAGTGAGCTTAATCCTTCCATTCATAACATTTGGATTAAAAGGCCAAATTCATGTAACCTTAAACCCACTCTTGATGTTTCTTGTAAACAAAGCTACATCTAATGCCTTATCTACCCATGTTGCAAATATAACCTTGTTTGGTTCATTGTAATTATTTCTAACCATGATATTACCTTTTTCTTTTCTGAAAGTTGTTTTGAAAGGCTTAAAACAACTCAGATTTAAAGGCTACAAGGCATGCGAAGTGGGTGAAGGTAAGGTAATCATATTTAGACCAAATTGTTATGCTTGTTCTATTGCCTATAGGTTAACATGTGAACCATGTCCATCTAGAGCTAATAAATGACGGTTGCTTGGAGAAATACCACTTAGGATTGACCTCTTGGAAAATGATATAAATTCTTTGAATAAGAAACTTGTTGTCCATGCTTTGGTTTGGATTGCCATACATGTTCCGAGTTTGCAGTGTAGAATATGATCACCTTTGATTCTTTCATCTCGAAATATCTAAAACCCTAATATGGATCCCCCTGTTACATTCACTATATAGTTGATGGTTAGCCATCCTCTAGATTTAGGGATAGTGCTATACATTTGATGAGATCCCTTATTTGCTATAACTATAGCTCATGATTATCGCCCTATTTGAATCTTAGTCTCATCACAATTCCATATATTATTTAATTTGTATTGATGTTGGGTGTACAAGGATGTCAGGTTTTGGTAAAAACAAGTTGCAAAAATTGGCAATAAGACCTTGGGCTCTATTAATGTTCGATATTTTTGTAAGAAAAATGTTCAATTTTGGATGCTTGCGTTTAAACCAATACCACCATGAATCCCTAGGCAACTCGTTTCAAAATGGGGTGGGTTGGGTTTGAATCACTTCTACCACCTTCCATTTGAGTTGTTGTAGTGTTATGGAAAGCCACATTCCTACATACTCAAAACCCATGCAACAATAACTTCATCTTATTTTTTTGTTAGTACACTTGGTGGTTCAATTTTCTTGCTTTTGGTTTTCCCATATAGGTGATCAAAGAGTGAAGTTATGGGTATGCCCTAAAACTTGCTAGCCCCTCGTAAAGAAGTTATGCCTTTTTCAACCACATCCATGGTTGCTTCTATTGATTCATTTGACCACTTGCTTCTTGGATTTGTAATAAGCATTCTATTTGTTCTTGTTAACCTTTGCATTGTGTTTGATATAGTCTGAGGAAAGACATTATCCTTGTCTGCTTTTATCAGTACAACACCCCACTTTGTCTCCTATGAAGGACATTGAACATCATGATGTTCTTGATTTTCTTAGACCCAACCTCCAAAAGCTTGGTGGAATGTGATTAGGCCCCACTAGTGGCATTTGCTTATCTTTCTTATGTTCATACCAAGAAAACAAGAAGTGTGTTAATTCAGGGTAATATTCATATGTCAATACACTAATGTTGATTAGATCAAAAATATCTACAAAATCAGTCGAATCTAAATCTTCATCTATTGTTGTTGTGTAGGCTATAGGACTGTATTTAGTTGTACGTTATGTTTGAGCTTTAAGAAATTTGCCATGACCCATTGTTTTTTCATTTTTTCCTACCACAAGGATAACTAATTTAGCTATCCAACGGAAGTAAATGAACTTGCTGAAACTTTCTTCATAAATCTCGCCAATTTATGCAATTATGCTCTCATCTTGGTGATTCTTTATCTTGGGTAGCTCTAGTGTCTCCTCTTTCATAATATGCAACACTATGTTTTCTTTCACTTTACTTTGTAGCTCTTTGGTTTCTTCCTTCCAATTGTTAGGCAACTTTATGATCTCTTCTTTCACTATGATAAACAATTCAATCTTCTCATCTTTGACAAGTATGCTTGAAATCTTTATAGTTTCTTTAGGCATCTATGATCTAAGCACTATTGCACTAGGACATAACAACTCTAAGAATGCTTGAAGTTCATCTTCCACATGTTGTGGTACTCTACACATGTCCATTTGCAATTGAGCTAAGTTAAGTTGATTGTGATGCAATTACATTTAAACACCCAACATTATGATTGTGATGGGTTGTTTTGGTGGGAAAGAGACCTAGGAATTTTTTAGTTCCTTAGGTTTAAAAACTTTGCAATTTAATGTGCTCCTAAAGTCCTTTAATGTGTTGTGCCCCTTTCAACCCTAAAAGTTGTACTCATCACCAAACATTAAAAAACACATAATGGAGTTCATTATTTGTAAATCCACCCTAAATTCTTCCTTTCACCAAACACCTAAAGCCCCAAGTACAATTGGATTTCTTAGATTTGCAATATGTATGTGCATTATTTTGTGATGTATATGAGCCCATGTCCAAACATTACCTTCAATCATAAAACAACAAGAATTATAATTATGCCTTAAAATACCCCTTTCATTAGACTATTTTGTCCAATAGTGTGGTTAATGGTCATATAGTTGTACACACATATGTGTGTTATACTATTCTTTCACCTTTCATCACCAAACACCTCCCACTAGATAAATGAACAAAATCTCACTATAAAAATTCTCTAACATTCCCATGACCAAACATAAATTGAAAGTCATTGGTTGGAACTATAAAAAATGCCAAACGCAATTTTTTATCACCAAATGTTTAGTGATAGGGCAACATATGAACACCAATAGGGCAATCTTTATTTGCTAACCCCCCATTAGTGATTATTTTGGGTGTTCGGTCATAGGGTGGTGTTTGGTCATAAGGCATGCTACCTTGTTTGCAGAAGGCATCTTATGGTAGACATGTGGAAGGAAGGAAGGTTGTTCAAAAGGCTCAATGTTAGGGTAGATAGGTTAATGAGCAAACATTTAAGTTTTTAGAGAACATGTGTTCACTTTCTCACCCTTTTTAACCATGGAGGTTGAAAGGGTTTAAGAGACCTTTCACTTACTAGCTTTATAGTTGTTTACAAACCCCCACTTGGGTTTGAAAAGCAAAATAAAAAAATAAAACCTCCCAAAGTTGTGGGGTTCAAAAACAATAGTTAGACCTTTTATGAACACATATGCAATTAAAGTGCATTTTATAAGTAGAAATGTCAAACTTCATACACAAGCAATATCTTTCATATTACCAAACGACATGGATTTTATTGCTAACAATTTCATTTACAACAATGAACACACATGCACATGCATGGCATGCCCTTCAAAAAGTGAAAAATAAATGGTAGAAATGCCCAATAATAAAAATATTAATTGTGATGAGTGATTACCAATGTTGTGCGTTTGGATCCAAGTGTTTGAATCGATGGTTCTAGATCCAAGTATTAAGAACTTAACAGAAATAGATCCAAAAATTAAAAAATCAACATAAATTTTCACCCAATGAATCATTGATCATGGTAAAATTGGGGTAAAACTCAAAACCTTTTACTCACTCATTTTCAGTGGACAAAACCCCCAAGGAACTCCCTAGATTTGAGTGTCTTAAATGGGTTTAGGTATTGGTTTTATGGTTTTGTGACATCACAACATTATTTCATGACATTGTTCAACATTTTCTTCACATTTTTTTGAATTGATGTAGATGCCACCTCATGCCATTGCATAACATCTTCAATTTTTTTCAAATTGTTGTAAAGGTTTTTGTGTTTGCTTGTTTGAAGAGCTATTCATCTTCAATGTGTGAATAAACAAATCTTCATAGAAGTAATTTGTTTCCTCATTTTGCATTTGTGTTTTTCAAAAAATAAGATGGTGTTCCTTCTTGCTTTGCATTTGTGTTTTTCAAAGAACATGATTATGTTCCTCCTACTTTGAATAGATTCGCCTCCTTGTTTCACACTTGTGTTTTTCAAAGAATACGATCAAGTTCCTCCTTGTTTCACATTTGTGTTTTTTCCTCTTCATTGCAACAACCATTATGTTGTTTGAACTTGCCTATTACTTGAGTGTGTGTATGTTTTGTTGGAATTCAACCCTTGTTGTATCAACCATTGGTTTGAATGTGTTGCTTAAATTTAGTCTTGCTAAAACAACCATTTAAAAAAAAAACTTGGCCTTTGATGCAACAACCATTTTTGCTTGAATTCAGCACATTTTTGTGTTTCAAATGTTGCTTTAATAGGAGGAGTTTGACACGTACAAATCTAAAGCCTTCCACTCTTTAAAGTTGCCATTTCTCAATAAACAATATTAGCTTGTGAAAATTGGGGTTGCTAAGGACATTGTGTTTGCCCCCACACATTTTGGTATTTGTGTTGCTTTTAGATAAGGTGCATGATTTATCCCCATTTGTTTCATCACCTATATTATGGGGCACATTATTATTGGTTGTTTTAGTGATTTACAAATTAGGTTTGAATGTACCAAACACAAACATGATAATATGTTTCTTCAACATCAATGTACATGACCCACATGGATAATGTTAATCTTGGATGACAATTTGACAAGATATCTAAATTTGAATTTTGTTTAGTGTTCCATAAGAGGGTAGTTGAAAAACCAACCATTTATGTTAGTTATTTTATAAAAACAAATTATACTAGATAATGTTTTCAAGCAATAAATGCACAAATAATGAAAAATGTACAAATCTTGCAAACATGTTATTTCATATGAAGGATATGAATATACTTGTTATATGCCCTCGTAGGTTTAAAAATGTATAAGATTAGGGTGACGTTGAATAAAACTTTATTTAAAATGTGACATTGAAATGTATTTCCTGTTTGGTTTGTGCAAGTGGAAAATTCAATTGTGATAGAAAGAACAAGAGGAAAGACATGGGAAACCTATGTATCCCTCCAATCATTATATTCAAATTCATTAAATGTAAGGGGTATATATTGTTAGTACTTATTTTAATTATTCTTTGGTGGAGATATATGGGGTCAAATATATTTTAAACCCATTGCCTTATTTTGATTGTAATCAAGATTTATTTTCCTGGGTGAAAATCCTTTAAGGTGTACCACATAAGATGAAAAGGGCCTAATCTTTTACTACAATCCTTTTTTACCCTATATGATCCTAATAAAAAATAGTGAATCAAAAATTGTCAAACATTTCAAAGGGATTATATTTTAGATTATTACAATTCTAGATTCCATCATTATCACCCATAAATGTGTCTTTACATGGTAAAAAAGGACTAGGTTAAAAAAATAAAAAGGGTGACATTGTGACAAGATTCTAGTACACCTTAAAGAATTTGCACCCTCATGGTGTGAAAGCAAGTTTCTAAATCCTTGGTTTTAAATGTGACATGGTCATATTTGGTATGACAACAATTTTTCCCTTTATAACATCAATAATAACATGAATAGTCCATAGGGAACTTACAATTTGTGACCATGTTTCAAACTTTGTAAGCAAAAATACACCTAAGGAACTAGTAATAGTATTTTTTGATATTTTAAAGCACAATTAAGCTTTTTATGGGAAATTCTAAAAGACCATGTGACACCTTGTTTTTTAGGGTTATGGGTTGTGAGGGTGGGGGGAAATTAATATAAGTCTTTAAATGTGATAAATGTTAATTGAAGAGCAAATGGCTCCCACTACTAGTAATGCTCCAATAAGATATGTGTGTCATGCATGTTTCATCTTTTGGGTTCATCTCTTGTCATTAAAATTGAATAGTGACATAGGTCATAGTGATATATATGATTTTAAAAATTGAATTTAATCATGAACGAAACAAGATTCACTTTCCAATAAAATATCTACACTAGTTTATAGAAGGGAAATGTGTGACCTAATAAGGGGCAAATTGCCAATTGGGTTAAAAGGTTCATTTTTTTTTTGGGTTCAAATTGTGCATGGATTCAAAGTTCATGCTTGAGATGGCTTTTGACCATGAATTATTCACTTGGATCACGTGCAACATTAGTGAAAACAAGTTCTAAACTTGTTTCCATTAATGTGGATGCCTCAAGAGTCCCAAATTTGTCTCTTATTATATTTCATAGAATTTGGAATTATATTTACCAAAAATTCTTGACTTTTTTTTCATATTAATTGATGTTTTTGTACGCCATAAGGTTTTGCAAATATGTCATAATAATTCAATGGTTCATGATATTTAAAATGAAATAACATGTGAGATAATATTATTGGCTTGAAGTTGATGATATAACTTCAAAAAGATTAAAGGACTTGACAAATAAGGAATTCGACAATGAACAAGAACTATATGACTTTATTGTTTGAATATTGTATGATGCATAATAGGCAAGAAAAGGATTAAAAATACAAATGTCACAATTTGTATTGATGAGATTGAAAGGTGGTGTTTTCAGAACCACTTTTTATATTATTTCACACAACATTTTAAAGAATAATGAACTGAATATTTTTTTACAACTAAGCTTTTTATTCATTTTTATTAAATAACCTTTTAAAAGCTTTCATCAATCACATCTTTTATAAGCTTCCACAAAAATGTTTTTTATAATTTAAAAAAAAACTAAATTTAGAAATAAAGTCTATCAATTAATTTTCTAGAAATTTTTATTAGTTCTATATATTTTTCTAAAATTTCTAGACACATTCCTCAAAGATCTTTTTGAGAAAATGAAAAAAAATTAAAGAATATTTCTCAATGATCTTTATGGAAAATTTTAAAAATGAAGCATAATTTTGAATTTTCTTTTGTTAGACTTTAAAAAACTTCCCTTATTGTTTGTTGTCCACAATAGATGAATGATAATGTTTGGTAAAATTATGTAGAGAATGGAGAATTGGGTGAAATTTTGATGTCATTCTCCTTTTCAGGATTTCAAGTTGTTAATTTGTTATTAAACATTGGGAATAAAGTTTTGTGAAATGAACTGGGGAAGAACTAGCACTTTTATAGAACCTTATATCACTACTGATTATTTGACGTTTTAGAACTTTCTTTATGGTTCTTCAATAAACAGGTTCTTTGATTTCTAAGAACCTCTAGTCAAGGGTTAGAATGGGTTGTTTGATTGTGTTGAGTAGACTCTAGAGTAACTTAGTTTTTAGGACTAGCACAATGGCGAGTTCACCATTTCAGTAGCCAATAATTATTATTTCACTAAAAAATTTCCATGTTGAAAATATAATATTAGAGAACAATCTAAAACATTCACTATTGTGAATCAAATTTTTTTGTTTCTTGGAAGTAATATATTTTCAAAAATTTCAAAATTTATGAAAAGAATGTAATAATTAGTGTGGAAGCTGTCAAAAAGATCTCACTACCATCCATTGAGACTCAAAAGATATTTTGAAACATAGAAAAGTTTTATAGTAAATTCTTCTTTGGACGGGTTAGGTGAGTTACGGAGTCCATTAGGTTGTAGTGTTTTGTTTTCAATTTTGGCCCATATACCCAAAGCAACAACAATTTCCCATTAAAAAAATATGTAGCAAAAATTGTGACTATGAACATTAAGGTATGAAAAAGAGAAATAAAATGTAAGCAACTTTCTCTAATTTTTTTGCTTACTTACTTACATACTTTTTCTTCTTTCCCCCCTTCATCCCACTCTCAATCCTCAACCAAAAGGTTGTCGGAAGTTGCTCAAGCAACATAGCTCTAAGTATCCGAGTTGCTTTGCGCTGCTGCAGCCTTGATGGTACTCATCAAAAGTGGGTATATAAAGTGGGTTTCAGATTCGCAAATTGTGATGGTTGTTTGTTGTCATGTAGGCCAGGGTACACCATTGAACCAAAATTCTAGATTTCGGGGGCTACAATAGATTTGGTAGATCTCTCTGGAAGCCCTTTTTTTTTTTTCTTTCCCTCTCTTTATGTTCAATTTGTTTAGATTTGGTATCGTTTCCTTTTGCTCATCAAAAGACATCAATCTTCTCACTCCTCACTTGGGTAGCACCCAAAATCATTCATTACTTGCAGGGTAAGGATCGACAAAGGGGCGTTCTGGGGATGGGCGAGGGCCTTGTGTGAGGCGCAAGGGCCCCGCCTCACATGCGACTTAATTCCCAGAACAATCCTATCGAGATCCTTACCCCTGACCAGGTGTAATGAACCCCTAAAATTTTGCTTGTAAGAGAGATGGGTGTGATTGTGTTCGAATGGGAGACGACACACTTTACACACAAGGTTCCTAAAAAGTGAGGAACCTTACGTGTAATGTGCCGCCGCCACCCTTCACATACACTAAGAACATTCTATTCGTTCTTTATGTTTTGCACACCAACCAACCTCCCTCCTTCCCTCCCCGAACCCCCCCAAGCCCCTAAATTACGCCACCTACAAGCAAAACCGTGGGCACCAAATTTCTTCCAACGTTGAAACTCTTGTGCATGGGATAATGTAGAAAAAAGTTTATTCTCTTGTTATGCAACACGCTCCTAAGGTTTGCTTTGTTGGCAAAACTATATCCTCCACTCACTCCCCCGCTCAACTTTTTATATATTTAAAATAGTTTTTCCCATAGTGTACTAAATTGCATACCACGTGCATGGGTGGATAAGATTGCCACACTTGTTGAATGGGATCAACCAACACATGGACTTCATCTACGGTTTGTCACACTTGTTGCCCTTCCGTTTAATTTAGCATCTTGATCTTGTATGTGTTTTGTTCAAGTACCTATGGTAGTAGTTACTTTGGCAACTTCAATACATGTGTGTTGACTCTTTTGAATAATGAATTAATTTTTGAAATTTTCATTTCGACAAACAGAATATTACTGAAGGTTTAATATTTTCTTTCACAAAATTTTGATTTTTGCAAAAAAATAAAATAATTTGTTGAAAACTTCAACATTTTTGAGAATAATATAAGTAATGCCGTAGTTGTCAAGGTACTAGGGTATTGGTATACAAGTGTTAGGGTTGGGGATGGGAGGGAACTTGTGCTTGTGGAGAGGAAAAGAAAGGGTTGACAAATTCCAAATGGAACATAAGCTATGATGGTTGCGGTGGGGTGGGGGGGTGTGACTTGGGGGGATGATGGGCTGAAGATCTTTGTTTGCTTTGATATTTAAGTGTTGGTGTGGGAGGGAAGTGTAGAGGAAAACAAAGGGTTGACAAATTCCATAGGTATTCCATATTCTTCACTTTGAACCCATCCACCAACTCAATTAAACCAAGGCTTAAACTTAGGCCTTATATAGCCCCTAAACCCTACATTTAAACTTGAACTTAGGCCTTATATAGCCCCTAAACCCTACATTTAAACTTGAACTTAGGCCTTATATAGCCCCTAAACCCTACATTTAAGCTTGAACTTAGGCCTTATATAGCCCCTAAACCCTGCATTTAGGCTTGAACTTAGGCCGTATATAGCCGCCTCAACCCACCTTTTTTCTCTTTCCTAATCTTACTACAATTGGCTTCCTGCCATCCCTAACCGTTACACAAAACTTTTGGCCGAGATTCTTATTATCACTGCCTAGCCATCATACTGGACCCCCCACAAACTCCAAAAATATTGTAAACTGTAGCTAGCTAACAAAGAAATGCAACCAAGACTTTTTCTTTCTTTTCTCTCTTTTGCGTTGCCAGACAAAAAGAAGCTCACCCAAACAACTTGGGCTTTTGATGGGGTGGAAGGAATCATCATCATCTTATCTGAAACAGTTAGCCCTCAAAGTAACCACCCTCATCTTTTCACCTACCTTAGCCACTAGGACAACCTAAGGCTTTACCTACCGTTAGGCCCTTTAACCATGAGTGTTCCACCCCCAAAAAAAAGAAAGGTGAGGGGGTCGTGGGACCTCGTACTAGGTGATAAGCAAGGTTTAGGACCCTCAAATTTTTAGGACTCCACATTGACACTCGCCAAGTTTGAAGGGGGTGTTATGCATCTTGCAAAACTCGCCGTCCATAGGACCTTGTCTAGAGCCCATACAGAATTGGATAACATTTAACATCGGGAAAGCAAGTTAACTAACCATAAATCTTCCTCTTGCACACGGAGTTCCTTGTTGTGTTATGAACTATGAATGCAAAAGATTCTATCCTGGGTCCCAATAACTAACTCATGTAAGGTGCTTATTTGGCATAAAGGTTTGGATAATATCTTATGTCAGGAAGCACCTTACAAACCCAAAAGCTCCATTGGACGTGGAAATGTATGTGTGCAAAGAGTGCCATGGCCAACCTCCCCTTACCCAAACCATAAAAGCAGATCCACAGGGTATCTTGTTATGTTACATTGATGTGAAGTATTTGCAAGGCATTGGTGGAGCTAAGTCTAAACAGACCCCCAAAAACAAGAAATTATAAGAATTCATAAGGTGCGATTATTGCAATTATCCTACGATTGTTGGGCGGAGACACCTTACAACAAACAATAAGCCCTTTGAAGATGGGCTTCGGATACCATTCATAAGGTGCAATTATCCTACCATCACTGGGCGGAGACACCTTACAAACAAACAATAAGCCCTTCAAAGATGGGCTTTGGATATGGTTCATGTGTAGATGGATGTCCTCAAGATATGATAACCCAGTGCGTGTGGACGGCGCCATCATCATCGTCATCATCATCATCTCTTCCATTCCAGCCCTATTTTGCTACATTAGGTGGCATACTTAGATTTTTTATTTTTTCGTTCTGGGCGGTGGGTAGGGAGGGGGGTGGGGGCACAATGTTTTTTTTCCCCGTACTTACCGGTGCATGTTGCCCACCTGACTAGCCCGATAACGCTTGGCCTCTGGATTTCCAGTATCCGAGTCCCACGTGTCCGATCTGATCGGGCCGTAAACCTACGGTGTGTGGATGGGGCCAGAGCTTCGTCGTTCAGGACGTCCTCGAGCTTCCTGGTCCTTGCGCTCGCGGCCCTTTTGTGTGGGGCTCGCTCGTGCTCGCTCGCTCCCTCCGTCGCTCGCGCTCTCACTGCCGTGCGGCGCGCGTAAGTATTACAAAGCTCCTCACAACGATCCATTCCCCATTCGAATTGGCCAGAGCGTGTGTGTGTGTGAGAGAATCAGCAAACCGAGGAAGCTCGCTGGATCCGAGTTTTGTAAATTCCGAATTTGGAAGCTTGGAGCGAGGTTGCAGGGACTAGCTGTGAGCTCGTGGTTTAGAATCTAGACTTGGCTTTCTCTGGAGAGGAGGAGGAGAGACAGAGAGACAGAGAAGAGAGTCCTACTGGTGGGCAAAATGTTGGAGGCTTTGCTTCGGGGTATGGGTTGGGAGGAGTCAGACATGGCAATTGATGGTCTTTCTTCTTCGTCGACGATGGAAGCGAACATGGAGAACCAGAACTTCTCCTCTTCCTTCTCAGAGGAGCTCATTCCGGGGTTGCCGGAAGAGATCGCGTTGGCGTGTTTGCTGAAAGTCTCGTACAAATGCCATCCGTGTTTGCGGAAGGTGTGTAGGAGATGGGAGAAGGAAGTGACGGATCCTGTGTTTTACTGGGAGCGCAGAAAGGCTGGTGCCACAAGGCATTGTGTGTGCATGGTGCAAGCGTTGCAGCAGCCGCCTGCAGAAGAAGCTCAAACTCCTCAAGCTACGAGCAGTAAGCAGGAGAAAGACGCTTCGTCTGCAGCTGCGACTTTGTATGGTCTCAGTATGTACGACTTGGAGCAACGAACTTGGGAATGGTTGCCGATGATTCCCGAGTTTGCGCAAGAAGGATTGCCCTTTTTCTGTCGTCTGGTGTCGCTTCACGGAAAGCTCGTGGTGATGGGAGGATGGCACCCATCTACATGGGAAGCTCTCCGTTGCACTTACATTTTCAACTTCTCCACACAGACATGGAGTCGGGGAGCTGACATGCCGCGCGTTCGTTCATTCTTCGCTTGCGGTGTAATGACGACGGGTAGCAGCAGCAGCAGCAGCAGCTCCATGGTTTTCGTGGCTGGTGGTCACGATGAGAACAAGACGGCGCTCGCAACGGCAGACGTCTACAATCTCGACACAGATCGATGGGAGCTGCTGCCGGACATGAGCGAGGAAAGAGACGAGTGCGCGGGTGCTGTTCTCGACAGTAAGTTCTTCGTCATCAGTGGCTATGGCACAAACTCTCAGGGACAGTTTGTAAGCAGCGCCGACGTCTTCGATCCTGCGACGGGAACATGGAGTCGAAGGAACGAGATGTGGAGCACGGCGATGGCAGCCGGAAGCTCATCTCCCAACGGCTTTGCCGTAGCGAGAGACGAGCTCTACACCTTCCACAGACAAACCCTATTCCGGTACTCTCCGGCGAAGAATGCATGGAACCCTGTCGACGCGGTTCCGGAAGCCACAAGAGTGTCGCCGTGCGCGTCCACATCCGTGAACAATGAAAATCTTTTCGTCATGGGCTCCGACGTAAGCCGCAGCTGCAAGAAGATTGAATGTCGCGGTCTTGTCTACAGACCTTCTTCTCAAGAAAACGGTAACAACTGTGGTGGTGGTGGTTTGTGGCAGAGCATCGAGCTCCATCCTGAGTTCTCAGGACTCGCTCAATCTTCTTGTACTGTGGAGATTTAAGGTTTGCAGTTGTTGAAGCATGGAAGCAAGAGCAAGGCTGAGAGTTGTTCTCGAGCGAACGAGCGAGCGGGCACTTATTCTTCTTCAGCTTGAATCTTCTTCTTTTGAAGGGTTTCTGGTTTTGCCTGCCTTCATGCTCCTCCTCCCTCCTAAGCATGAGACTGCGAAGCTGCTTGCTGGATGGATCATGTGCATGTGCACTAACGCTGAATCCCACAGACCCATATTCTTGGGTCCGGAAGACAATTACAGATTTGTTTCTGTAGTACATGTATGTATTATTGTGTCATATGTAAAACGGTCTGGCTGGCCAGCTCCAAGGGCTTTGAATGTTCTCTGAGCTCTCAAATCTGTTGCAGCAGAGTCTCAAGCTCCTCATGAACCTAGTGTCCCAGGGCTTTGAATCTCAGAGCTGCTCAAGAGCTCCAATCTTGTGCTGTTGAGTCTCAAGCACCTCACGAACCTTCTGCTGCAGGCTTTGAATCTATCTCAGAGCTGCTCAAGAGCTCCAATCTTCTGTTGCTGACTCTCAAGCTCATGGACCTGATGCCCCAGGCTTTGAATATCAGAGCTCAAATCTGGTGCTGCTGAGTCTCAAGCTCAAGGACCAGCTTGTGTCCCAGGCTTTGAATCTCGGAGCTCAAATTTGCTGCTTCATGAGTCTAAAGTTCATGGACCTGATTCCCCAGGCATTGAATGAATCTCAGAGCTCATGAAAAGCTCAAATTTGCTGGTTGAGTCTCAACTTGCTCATGGACCTTATGCCCCTTGGCAGGCTTTGAAAGAATCTCAGAGCTGCTGAGTCTCATGTCCATGGACTTCTCTGCTGCTGCTTCTTGTCTAGCTTTAATGGTTTGTATTAGCAGCAGCCGCAGATTCAAGGTTCTTTCAGGGAACCAGGTTTAAGGACCAATCTATTGTATCATATGCTTCAGTTTCCTGAAGCAAGGAAAAGAGGAAAAATTCAGATCAATTTCTGCTTCCTGACTATTGTCTCTTTGTGCTTGTCAGTGAACATGTGCCTTTTGCTTCCTTGGCATTTTATTGAGGTTTCTCTGGTATGGTTGAGGGATACTTCTCAGTTGATGGAGCTCAGGTACCTACCACGCTCTGTTAATCTGGAGACTGAATGCATGCACATTACATGTAATTCTGAAGTTTTTAGAAGCAAAGTAGAGTGTGGGTAAGAGAGTTTCAGCAGCCAAGTCTTTTGCACCAGTGTTGAACATCATGGAATTGATCAGGTGCCAAGTGTTTGCACTATCTTAAGGATGAAACCGATGACTCTCAGGAACAAAAGCCCTGAGATTTGTGAACAAAAAAAAACTCCCTTAAGATTTCTGTCTCTGTGCTATCTCTCCTACACACACAACCTCTTTCTTGGCATCCATGCTGCTGTTGTGGAAATGCAATCAAATATGCCAAAAGCTCATGAAAAGTCTAGGCGAAATCAACTCAATGGGTATGAAAAGCTCGTTATGAAATTGTGGCAATTGGTTATGAAAAGCTCATCTGGTGGAAAGTCAAGGTGAAATTGTGGCAATTGGTTATGAAAAGCTCATCTGGTGGAAAGTCAAGGTGAAATTGTGGGAATTGCAGATGAAAAGCTCGATGAGGGTTAAGGTGAAGTTGTGGCAATTGTATATGAAAAACTTGTGGAGAGTGAAGGTGTGGCAATTGGGTATGAAAAACTTGTGGAGAGTGAAGGTGAAATTGTGGCAATTGGGTATGAAAAACTTGTGGAGAGTGAAGGTGAAATTGTGGCAATTGGGTATGAAAAACTTGTGGAGAGTGAAAGTGAAATTGTGGCAATTGGGTATTTTTGAGTTGCATTCTACCCAAGAATTTGGGTCTTATGTGGCTTTGCAAGGCGAATGCTCTACTTCAGCTCCCTTGTGGTGCAGAGTTTGAGCTGAATGTGGATGCATTATATATGTCATTTGACAAACTTCCCAAGTCTAGGGATAAAGGGCAGAGCCATTATGTTTTATTTTATTACAATTTTTATTTTGTTGGTTACTGAGTTACATGTAATATATTTTTGGTTGCATGTATTATGTACTTAGTCACATGTAATATATTGTTGTTTGCATCTATTATGTATTTCTATGGATCAAATAAGAACTATATATTTCCTGGATGCACTTTATTTAATCTTGAAATTTCATCCATGAAAGTTGGGCCATTCATCCATTTAATGTCATCCATAAAAATTCACGAATGATATTTTGTGGAGGTTAGTTAATCCATGGAATTTTGATGCAATTGAAAAATTGACAATAGTTTTCAAATGCGCTTCATTCAATTTGAAATATCCTATGCCATTCATGAAAACCCGTCAATTTCACCCACAAAAGTTTGTGAATGAAAGCTCATCAATCATCCATTAGAATTCATGGATGATAGTTTGTGGTTGTTCCATTCATGGAATCTAGATGACTGCAAATGGATGAACTAAACTTCTAATAATAGAATGATCATTTCATGGATGAAATGAAACTGTAGATGATATTCCATCTACAAAACTTACTTTGTGTTAGAATATAACGAAGGTTCATCCTGTTGGGTCATTGTGCGTGCATCCAAATCAATGTCATTGCATTTTGAACATAATTCACAAATGAAATTCATCCAATCAATGGGGTTAGATTCATCCATCAAATTCAATTTCATCCATGAACATAGATTGCTCATGGTCAAAAATTAATTTATAAAAAACAATGCACTTGGTGAGTCAATTTCACCACATCATTCACTAAGATTGGACACAAAGAAGAAATAAAACTCATGATTTAAACTTTCAAATTGCTCTCAATATGGAGGCGATGACTTGCCAATGTGAACTTGGTGACTTGGCAATGTGGCCTTGGTGACTTGGCAAGTTGGTGGTATGGATTTGGACTTGGCCACTTGGCAAAGTGAACATGGTGGACATGTAAAGTCAACTTGGCAAATTTGTCAAGGAAACAATTTTCCATAGTTCAATTTAGTATTGGCAACGTAAGCAAAGTGGACTTGGCAAATTTGTGAAGTGGATGTGGACTTAAGAATATGAAGCCCACATCCACTTCACTAGTTCTACTTTAGAATATGAAATGATTTTCGGAAGGAAGGTGGGTTTTTCAATTATTTACAAGGGCTTTGCTGATTGTATGTCTAAAGCCCATTTGTATTCAAGCTAGAAGTGACCCTAGTATTGCCCTAAACCCTAAACCCTAAACCCTACCTTAGTTACTTGGCATTGTGAATTTAGTGAAAGTAAAAATCAACTTGGCAAAATTATCCCATAGTTAAAAGTTGTCAGGTACTACTAGTCTGACTAGTAGAATAAGGCACCCATTTGAAAAATTAAAAGCTCTTGCTTAGAATATCTTTACAATTGATAAAAACTCTCTTGAAGTTTCAAATAGGGACTTTCTGCAATTAACCCATTTATGGGCTTTGATGCATTGCTCATTCATTGGAGCTTCTTTGTAAGGCTCTTTGCTAGTGAGGTGTGGTTAAGGCTATTAAAGACTAGGAGTCATACTATAACTATTATTATTACCATAGCTTCCAATTTCCACTGTCAAATCTGAAAGTGATTGAAAAACATTTATAGTGCCCACTATCCCATAACATGTTTCCAAGTGATGTCCCATAAATGACAAGTTGAGCTTTTACAACCAAAAAAAAAAGAAAAAGAAAAAAAGGAGCATTAAGTCATTTTTAATAAATATATATAGCCCTAATCACGCCTTGAGGCTAGGAAGAAAGATTAGGTGTGCAAATTCAAAGGTAAAATTAGGGTTAGGTTTTCATGGAGAAAGAAATTTCACATTGACAATTTTAAAACCCAAGTTGTGTTTGGAATTTAAGTATTGATCAACAAATGTGATGATGATCAACAAAATTAAATTAAATTTATTGATCAAACAAAAGGAGGACAATATAGTTAGTTAGTTCTAACAATTATGGAGTTATGGGATCTACTTAGTACCAAGAACAAAATTAGGGTGCTAGCATTGGAAACTCCTTGGACTACCCTAAGCTTTGATTGAAATTGATTCTTGTTGAGAAAAGCCATAATGGATTGTTCAGATACCTGATTAGGCAAATGCCATTTCAAGCACCATTCATTGATGTTACTAGCCTATTTAATGGTTATGGATTTATGGCGATTCTCTACCATAATGTCCAAACTGGTTTTATTCTCTTTTGATTTTTATGGGTATAGCCTAACTAAGGTCAATTTAAACCAGTGTCTTTCTTTTAGGAATTTTTGTTTGTAGGCAAAGTGCATCCATAGGAAGATGCACAAAAAATGGCAATAATCCATAGGAATATTTTGTCAAATATGGCTATTTAAACATTGGCTTTTGCTGATTTTTTCAAAAAAAAAAAAAAAAACATGTCTATGTAAAAATATGAA
>Ga0116227_10001991_pt1 | contig 46608 bp, 23 predicted proteins | sample S1TSphgellanicum_FD_89693 | JGI IMG/M metagenome (GOLD analysis project Ga0116227, IMG submission 89693) | Host-associated microbial communities from peat moss isolated from Minnesota, USA - S1T2_Fb - Sphagnum magellanicum MG | ecosystem: Host-associated > Plants > Peat moss > Unclassified...
CTTAAACACTTAAAAAAAAAAAAAAAAAAAAAAAAGGAAAACATAAAAAACAACAAGCATATATCTATCACTCATCTGCTGTAAGTAAGCTGCAAGGGATTTTTTCTTGTGGAGAAATTTCACAATTTTTGACCCATACAAAGGATGTAAAATCTAAAAATGGCAGAAATCCACCTAATTTTTTTTAAAATTAATACAAATGACCATATTTCTACAACAGGTTCCAAAAAATAGCCAAATTGTGTTAAATCTTATAATACATCACAAATTTGACCTGAAAAAAAACACTGAGGTCTTGCATATCTATTGTTATCTGTAGAAGTTAAGAATGTACATTGTTATCAACAGTAGCAACAAGTTGCTTGCACATGACTAATCTAATTTCGTGGAGATTTTCCTTTATCATCTTAATTCACTCACTTGACCGACGAATTAATCTGGGTGCAATGCAAGTTCAAAACATGACACATTCTTTCCAAGCCTACATACCCACAAAAAGATTATATTAGTGGGCTTTTGAAAGAGAAATCCATGTAATAAATTACCATCCTTGTGAGGGTATGGGAGAGGGTCATCTGTAGTGCCAAATGTAATGTAGCTTGTGGTATTGAAGACGCCATGCAGGGCTCTTTCTGTCAATAGATTGTTGTTCATTTTGGCTAAATGTTCTCTCTTGAAGAAGACAATCCCAAATTCCACCAGCTACTAGTCCTGTTTCAACATAAACCTATTTCAAAACTTTTGATATGTGCATGCCAATTTCACCTGCACAAACCCATATTATTTAACATTTCAGATAAAATCCAGAAATTTGTGATTGAAACAAAAAAAAAATACAAAAGTCCTCATTCCTATCATGGTGTAAAGCATCCAACATGAAATCAACTATCAAATTTGGGTTGCACAAAATTTTCAAAGAACGAGCAACAACTTTGATGCAAATTCATGCATGGTATATGTGATATGTGAAATATTTGCATGGGCTAAGATTTACGAATTTGGTAACCTACAAATGTATGGGGAAATTTGAAAGTTGAGACAAGCCTGGGTTATTCTTCTTTATGAATTGAACTCTTGGGCAAGTAGGAGAAGAAAGACAAGGATTTCTCACAATTCTTTTCTTTCTTCTTTGGTTGCAAAGCAGATAAAACTTCATAATTTTGTTGATTTCAACATGATCAATCCAATTCTTTCTAGCTACGTTTGGGCAATCAGATGCTTGCAAGCACACAATTCACACACCCCAAAACATACACAAAATCCAATCTGGTTTTGGATTTTATACACTAGTTATGGTTTAGTGAAGGTGCACCCCATGCTGGGCTTGCCTTTTCAACCTTGGGCAGTTGGATACATCTTACACATGGGCTTCTCCCTCAACAACAATTGCACTTGTATACAAGCCAAAGATATGAAAGGACAACAATGGGAAAAGGTTTCTTGCTAACTTCAAACAATGTGGACCTATGTGAGCTATTTAGGTGGCTGAGCCTTGGATATGAACTACCGACATGTATTGGGTGGGCATTAAAGTTTACTTGGGTACCATGTACCTTATACTTGGGTATCATCTTATGCCAAAGTTTCTCTAAGACTAAGTAATCAATCTTGCACCTAGGTATTTGGCTCCCTATTTGTTTCAATTGCCAATCAAGGTACCCTTTGGTTCAAAACATTATGTCTTTTGTGTGTCTCAAAGTTTCCATTACTTCCTAGCAAATATTGATGGAGCTTGGAAACGAAAGGGTGTGTAAAGGTCTTCACAAGACAAAATTATAACAACTGGAAGGTTTAGAAGAACCATTTTTTTTGTGTTTGTTCAAGTACATATCAACATAACCCCCCAAAATAAAAATTACATGGAATAATTATTTGAAAGAATTCACAATAAAAAAAATTGGTGGGGAAACCAAGGTATAAATTTATGTGCTGTACCATACCCATCACTAATGCTTGATGTTGATTCTTCTCAAGAAGGTGAGAGTAGTATTTGTGTTTTTATGGTGACTGTTTACATCATGGCAACAAAACCAAATGAATCAAAAAATATCCTATTGCAAATTCCCTGTGTATTAGGGGGAAAAACAATTCTCAAATTTTTGAGAAATTTTTTTGGTGAAATTTTTTTGCCACATTTCAATTGAGATTTTTGTGTGGGGTAGTTTTTGTCAAATTTATGCAATTTGGATAGTTTGCTATGGCAAGCACTAAACAACACCAATGAACTAAATGGAACTGTAACTCTAAGACAAAAAGTATGCATGCATGCCACAAACACCCAAGATGAAATCATTTGTCTCATTAAAAAATCATATATATATATATATATATATTTGTGTTGTCCAAACCTACCTCTTGCAAACTTAACCACCTCATTCCTTCCCCTACCCACCTCCCTAATATGAAAAGCCAATCGAGCATGTGCCATGCCATGTCCATTTTATCTGTATTAAAATAATTCAATAACTTACTTTTTTCAAACCTATATATCTACTTAACCTCTTTCCCATGAAAATGGGCATCTACATGGACATGAAAAGGCACAATTTTAAGATTTTACATAAATAATGATGAATTACTCAGAACCATAAGGAAATAAAAACGAGATAGAAAGGGAGGGATTTATACTTGTTTTCCCAAATTTTTCAAGGTACATAAATTATGATAATTGTTTTAACTATGAGTCACATAATTTAGTTTGTGAAGAAAAGATTATGGCATAATGGTTGAGACTTTCTATTATGTTTGAGGTCCAAGCTTCAAAAAAATTTATGTACGCATCTTTTTCTCAAATGGATTTCATCTAAGAAAGGAGAAAGATGGTGTGCTCCCCAAACAACTTGGGAAAAGAAACAGTTGAGGAGCAATGGTTGTGTTGCCTTAAAAAGGTAATGTTCCCTAAGGAAGGCAATTTCTAAGCAACATTACACGGCACCTCCCCTAACAAAAGTGTTGAGGAGCAATGGTTGTGATGCCTCGAGAAGGTTTTAGGGGCAACATTGTACGACCTTCCCCAAGGAAGTTGTCCCTCTCTATTTTTATTTTTGCTTGTTAAGTGTGTTTTTCCTTGTTTTTTGGGGGCACTTTTTTTCTTTGAAGTTTTCTTGGGCATGTGTTTTCTTTTTTCTTTTTGGTTTGTCAAGGGGTTTTCTCCTTGGGAGTTGCCATTTGGGTCAAGGGTTTTCTTTTTTCTTTGGACCCCACCCCCAAATGACAGATTGCTATTCAACTTCTCGTTCTTTTCCCCAAAGGAAGGTGGGAACATTGCATGATGAATATTTCGAAGGTTGCACGTAATGAATGAATATGCCCTCAACTTCTCATCCTCAGTAGGCAAATTCTCACCCATTATGCAACGTTTTTACAAATTTTCATCCATTTGATAAACGTTTCCACATGCTAAGAAATATTGCATGGTGGAGGAAATTTTGAAAAAGAAAGTCACATAATGGATAGAAAGTTTGAAGTCGGAAAATGGGGAAAAAAGAAAAAGAAAAGAAAAGACATTACCAAATGGGTGAAACCTTGTAGAATAAGGTTGCATAATGAATGAAGAATTATTATCTTCATAAGTATCAACTGGTCAGGACTCAACATAAGCCATTTAAGCCATATATTGTGGCATCATGTTGCGAAGAAGACCCATGTCCCGCAAATAGCCTCATTGAAGCCTGTCAATGGGAACGCCATACTTTGGACTTGAAATGTGCTAATGATGTACGTGTTTCTGATGAATTTCATGCTGATGCGATGGCAAGAATTTGTTGAGAATTTGTTGACACTTCTGCTCCTTGCCAAAAGTTCTCACTTTAGTAACATGGTCGATTACTTCCTTTGTCTTATGCTTTATTATGAGCGATTGCAAACAAGCATCCAGCCATCTTGGTCATGGCTACTTGTTTGTGATCATGGATTCCTTTGTGAACCCTGTTGAATCAAATTGTTGGAATTGGTCACACTTGAAATTTGGAGAAAGTTATCTTTAGAACCAGAAGTCCTCATGCCCAAGGAGGCAAGTTCCCTATGGCCAGTGGAGAGTAATATTTGCAGGCGTCTTAATTGACATCAGCCTTTTTTAACTCACCAAAATTTAAAATAAAAAGCTTAGTAATGAAAAAAATGGCTAGAGATGAAGAAACAAATAGTACAAATTGTTAGATACCAATATTGTATTTCTATATGTACAGCCAAAAATATAGAAGGATGACTAAATCTTTGCGTTTCATATTTGGGTTATAATCATCTTTGGCTAAATCCTCCCCATGATGATGGCCAATTTTTCTGCACCTTCTTATGCATGATGTTGCTTTGGCTGCATTAAAAATTTACTAAAAGAAACATGGAGTCACATAGGTGGGACTATTTTTTTTGTTGGGGTGTTTTCGTTCCTCTACTGGATGTCCCAATTAGGTCAATTCTTAAAGCAGCTACACTAATTCTTAGAGCAGCTAGCTAATTCTCCCTACCCCACCAATAAACATTGCATAAGACCATAGTACAGGGGTGGCTTCAACACAGGTCTGCTGAATAATTAATTAAAATTGAAAGTTTCCTTTCGAAATTAAAATATTCTTCAGTTTCCTTCACAATTTTTTTTTGAGAAAAGTAAAAATTGAAAATTTCAGCATTTCCAAAATTTGTAGTTTTTTTTTGGTAGAAGTTGCCTTTGTTGTTCAGTCAAATGTGCATGTTGAACTGGTTTTGGCTTAGGTGCTGACTGTTGCACAAATGGGTGAGGTTGTTCTAATGCCTCATGTTAATGTAAAGGTTCCTATTGTGGGAAATATTCGAACTCCTCATCCATTGTAAGTGTAGGAGATTAGTGCTACTTTGATTCTTATGTAGGTTGACTTGAACCCGTAGGTGAGATCAGATCTTGACTCCTTTGTTATGTGCCTCTATAGTCAGGTGCTGGTTGTGGCTTGTGTTGTCCCCACATCCGTTTTCACCTTCTAAGAGTGGTACCTTCAATTTCCTCTTCATCTGACTACATAACAGATTGGGGTTGAGCACATGAAAATTTCAAGATTCAAGACGAAAAAATCATTTCAATGTTGTCCCCCATTAATTTTTACAGTACATTGTGAGGAGGAGAATGGTGGCCTCCTCCCATGTTCAGGTCATCTGAATGTAGTGAATTCAAGGCAAGTTCATGACCCAAAGTTGGTTTAATTTCGATTATTCATTTGCATTGTTTGGGCCTTGGCTTGTACATGTGACTCCTTTCTAAGGAGCTCATGAACTTTTCACATCATTCTAGTCCCCATCCCAAAGTTCCTACACACTCCTCTTTCTTTAATGTACAAAATTAGAGAACATGTCTCAAGTTTTTTTTTCTTTTCACACTCTTTCCACTATTGTTTTTTAAGCATTCATCCCCTAATTCTTCGAAGGAATTTAAGGGTATGTCACTATTTAGATGGGTCAATATTGCTTATGTAAGTAAATCAAATGTTCAACTACTATGGTAATGTTCATCCATCTTTAAAGACATGGTTTTCAAATTGGATGAATGAGGTATTGGCAAGAATGTATCGGTGGTAAATTCAAATTTTGTATTTCTTTCAATGAAGTTGAAACATAGTTGTCATGTTTTCAACTTACTTAGTTGCAAATTAGTCAACTTTTAAACTAGGCCAATGACCCTAGATAGATGACAAGCCCATCTTAAAACTATATAGAGCTTTGACATATTTGAATTCATTTTCCTTGTGTACATTTTTTCCACGTGTGTTCAAACTTCTCTAAATTCATTTTTATCTTTGCAATATCTTCTTTGAGTATAGTCCATTCCTTGAGTTTCCTTGTTACTTTTTAACATTTAAAAAAAATTTAAATATTATCTATGTATTGATTTCTACACAAATGATCACAAATAATGACAAGAAAAATGATCAACTTGAACATCACATTTAATGCATGCAAATCGTGGTTATAGGTGGGCCATGTTCAATTGCTTTAATTTTGAATTTCTTAAGCATGGACTAATTTCTTGGTTTCAAGTTTCAGATTTTGAAAAAAATTGTTTAGGTCTGATTTTTCAAGTTTCAAGTCTAGTTTTTTTCAGGTTTGATCTTTCAAGTTGTAAGTTTTTTTAATTCAAAATTTAGGTCTATTTTTCAAGTTTTTTTTTTCAAGTTGTATATACATTTGCCAAGTTTTAGGGTGCATGTGGGGATAAGACTAGCAAACCAATGAAAACAACTCTTTATGTAATCATGGTCAAGTCAAAAGACTCAATCCACAAACTCAACAACACAAGGCCCAAAGAAGTTTGATGATATTTTTGACCATCAGTTTATGAAAAGGTATGTATTGTAGTTATTAGTGTTTTTTTTTTTGGTGATTAGCATTGGGCTAAAATTTAGTAAGGTGAAGGTCCATTTTGTAATTCCCAATGTTCATTAGATATTTGCATTGGAATTTGGTGAAAGCTAGTTTAGTAGAGGTGATGAAGTGGTGTTGTTGGATCTTAATGACAAGACACAAATGGTGGCAATAGGGACAATTTTTAGCATACTTGACACTCCATGAGTTGGATTTGTATCTTTTATGAATGGAACACTCATTGGTATTTAGTATGTATTGTGACCATTCTCAAATTGTTCCTTTTGTTTGATGGATCAAATTCTTGTTTAAGCCTAGTGCTACTATAGTTATCTTGGGCATCACAATTCTAATCTATTGTTGGGCTACCATAATGATTGGCATTTGAGGTATCAACTCATCATTTTGGACATTCTTGGTGATGGTGTGAACCTTCTAGATTTCTTAGCCCTAAATTATACAACATTCATATGAACTTTCTATGGTATAAATTATGGTCTTACATAATATGGTTTTACTATACTCATACTAGGAGAATTACAAGTTTTTTGTTTGTGTTGTACAAAACGTTCTTCATTCAAAATCATTTAAATTTCCTACATCCTTTCTTCTAATTGGTTTTGAATCTAATCTTTTGACTATGGTCTATCTACAAAATGTATGACCAACATATATTGTCCCACATGTTTAACAAATCCATCATTTATTTCATTATCGATTTATAGACATTCTATGATCACATGTCCTTTAACTCTACAAAAAACAAATATTGAAAAAAAAATTTGAACTAATTAGCTTAATGCTTAGAATCGTAATTTGTACATTCTAGATCTCTTCTTTCTCTTTCAATTCTTCTACTTTTGCGATCTATTTGAATTGGTAATGCCTTTTCTAGAACATTCACTTGTGCATTTTCATACACAAATGTTCTTGGGTAATTAACATTTGCCCATTCTAGAATGTTAGGATATCTTTTAAGTCCTAGTCTTCTACTAGTTCACTATATTCTAACAATGCTAATTGGTATACACATGGTACATTTGTGCACTTGTTATAACCACTCCTCCAACTTGTTAGAACATCTAAACTTGAAGAATTAATTTCGAGGTTTGGCATGAACAATTCATTCCTTAAATTTTTTTCTTCCTAAGGTTCTTGAACATAAGATGGTTCTTGAAAGGCTTGGTGACGCACCCCCAAGTCCCTAGTTAGCCTTGGTTGGGGCCAAGTCTCTCAAGTTGCGGAAATGTGGGGGACTTGGGGCACACTCCTAGCTTCCAGCACTAAAAGGGGTAAGAAGGGCGTGTTGAAAGCTCCGAGATTACACTAGGAAGAAGGACAAGCTACTTAGTTATTCGGTCTTGCATCCAAAGCCAACTAACAAGCTGGTTAGAATTCATTCTACACACTTTTGGTATTGGGACAAGCCACGGGTAACCTTGGACTCACTTGATTCACCACGGCCCGCACTTGGGGGAAGCCACCACCTTCCCCCATATAGTATTCTCTGCAGCTCTCTGCCACACTTGCATCCAAATGGTTCTTTTTCCCGAAACTCCCAAAGTGGAGTCTCGAAACTGTCTCGGTTTGGACTCTTGGGACTTTGGGCATTCATAACTTCTCGCCCAAGCTTAGATCGAGACGAGGTCTAAACCAAAGTTGTAGATCTCTTTGAGAGTTTTCCAACGGTGTGTTACACTTCACCTGCACACACCGGGATCGGGTTGATTCCTGACTTTTAGTGGTTGGGACTCAAATTGCCAGTTTGACTTTTGACCCTTCTTTCGACCATAACTTGTGCTGCAGATGTTCAAATGGCTCATGCGAGGCCATTTTGGACATCTACATTTCAAGACCTTTCCAATAGTATAAAGAATGCCTCAATGCAAGGTGTTTTGACCTTTGCAATCGTGCTTTGAATTTTTGGGAGTCCCGAAGGACTCCCAAGTCCCATTTTCGAAAGTGTGAGTGGTGACCTCACACTTCCCTCAAAGTGGGGTTGCAACACTTGGACAACCCCTTCTCTTTGGTAAACATCAAATTTCATCCCCCTCATTAAAAATCACCTTTTGTAACTAAGGTGTCTTTGTAAACCCCTGTCCATATTTCTTTTCTTGCTTAAACTCTGGTTGAAGACACCCGATATCATGTAAGTCATTCTTCCATTCGCAAACTTATTGGTTCCAACATTGTACCTATGTTTGGTGTTTCATATACTTCTTGATCTACATCTTGATTTTCTTCTAGTTTGAATTCACGTTTTAACATTTGGTTTTTTGATCCATCTATCTTTTCAAACTTCAAATCACCATTCGATTCATAATATTCTATAAAATTCAATGTCCTTTTTTTTTGTACACTTTTGACTTATATCCTTATAACATTCATAACTTAGTCATCTTCTACTCAAACAAAAAAATTGAAAAATTGAAATCTTCTAAAAATAATATATCCTCTTCTAATTTTCAACATCTACAAAAAAAAAATTCAATCAATCCAAACTTTTCACAATATTTTTCTTATTTTTGTGTTAATTTTTTTTTTTGGTCTCCAAGATGGTCACCAAATGGCAAGCTTAGATTCTACATTCAATTTTTTTACCTACTTAAAAAAATTCCAATTCCACTCATAATAATCATTTCAACATGTATAATATGTTGTTTTCCTTATTTAAAACAATATTGTAGATTGTCTATTACACAATTTTATCATCATAGTTATTGCTTATTATTTTCAAATTTAGGTTCATTCCAAAAACAAAACATTTCGAAATAGATTCCATGTTTCCTTATTAATTTCACACTACTCTCTATACTTAGAATTGAGCATATCAAACAACTATATTATTGGAAGTGGAAAATCCCAATTGAAAAATTTGTGGTTTTTTCTACCAACATAACTCTGAATGTCATCACTTGTCTCTTTTTTAACTCCAACAACACTAATTCTAACTCTATGTGTAATATATTTGCAAACCATCTCCAAATCTAAAAGTACATTTCAAGTTCCTTTCCCTCCAAAAATAGTTCAAATTAAATTGATCATACTATTAATCCTATCCAACTAATCAACTATCTTATGCCTTATTTAATCTCTACCATTCTTTTAATTCTATTCTACCTTGTTAAATCATTGTCATACAATGGATAACAATATGTATGTGCAAATGGAAAGTACATTAAATATGTACATTTTTTCATTTTAATCAAAATTGCCTTTATGCTAGAATTTGAATGGTACATTCCTAGGTGTATGCTTGTGCAAAGGAGTACAACCAAAATAAAAAGTTATCCCATAAATTACCATACATACTTTCAATCATTCCCTAAACCCCACTTGCACATCACCAAACCCATTTTCCATGTGACATGGTAGAATATTTTTCCACGTTGACAAAATATTTTGCCATGTCATCGAACATTTTTCCACATGACATGGAATATACCAGTAATATTCCACAATGTGGTATGGAATATTTTAAAAATATTTTCCCTATTCGCACGTTCCCATGTTCGCACATTCATGCTCACATTCACCCGTTCACCCCATAACGTTGTTGTTCAACATGCTAAATTAAGGAATAATATGTGCCACAAGCAAAACAAGTAGTCCTAGCTTGCATTTGTGGAGTTAGCTCTCTAATTTATTGAGGATAATGTACATCCAATTATTGGATGATGTAATCTAATATAACCCAATACTATCAGTTGAATCTTATTTGTTGATTACATGCAATTGTTAATGTGGGGTAGGCACTTTCAACTGACATCAACTTCCCACATGATGATGACATAATCACATTCAATGATGTCAAGTTCTAACAAGGGAAGTCACATTCCCATATGGAACAACACATCGATGCCACACATCCAATTACCAATTACATTTTAGTTATTGCTTATATCCAATCATTGACATGGCGAACAAGGGGACATCACATTTTCGCATTGAAACAACACATTCTTATGTCATTTCCTTTGCCATGTCATGCATTGTCATGTCATCATTCATGCCCACATCACCTTTGCCACATCAACTATATTCAACGAAATGTCACATTGTGCCATGTCATCAATTGGCCACATCAATGCCATGTCATTTCCCAAGGGGATTTTAACATATTTTTGGACAAGTTAACATGGATCATGATTTATGACCCATTTTCCAACAATGGGTCATAAATCATGATCCACATTTACTTGTCCGGAAAATATATCCCAAAAATACCCTTTAAACTTTTGCATGGACACACCTGCAAATTCTACACCTAAGATAATCATCCCCATTCACTTGTTGGAACATCCAAGTTCTTGCAACTATATGGAACAACAACACAATCCAATAAAACACAAGTTTGATGATGGTGATATGCCTTACATTGCAAGACCCAAAGACACAACAACCTCAACATGCCCATGAAGGTGTTGGTCATTGCCACCATTAACATTACATGTATGAACTTTTACACAAAAGTGATAAGTTACAAGAGAAGAGGTATCACTTTCTTTAACATGGATCTTATTGTAAGACAAGACAGAGCCAAGACAAGACAGAGCCAACACCGATGCAAAAGAAGAGGGAGAAAAAATTTGCAGGAAAAACTTGTGATGTCAACATGTTTGCTAGGTGTTGAGCAGTGGCAAGTGATAAAGCTATGTTGGACAACTTAAGCTCTAGGAGGTGATACATTTGCAAGCAATGAAACTCTGGTTATGGTGAAGAAAAATCCGGAAACGTGAAAATGCAAATTTCAAAAATCTTATGGTGATGGACCTTAGTAGTATAGTCCTTTAGACCATGGCATTTAGCATTGACTACTTTAGACTAATAACATAGACCATTGCACCTGATCTAAGCTACGGTTATCTCTTCATCCACCTTGAGGTGTTCACATCATTCATCTTGTGCAAGTACCAAGGTAGGTGCTGATTCACCCAAGGTAGTTTGTGGACATGTGAAAACTTTTGGCCTCTTGTGGGAGGATAAAATTTTGGCCAGTAATGAAATTTTCATATTAAAAGATTTCTCACATGAAAATTTACAACATTGGGTGTACTATGGTTTTAGTTGTTTACTATTAGTTTTTGGGTTATTTCATGGAAGAACTAGTGTTTCTTTGTACAAATTGAATTATGGAAAAAAAAAACCAAATGAAATATATTATTGAGCCTTCTTTCATAAAATCCTTTACAATGTCTTCAATTTAATGAGCTATAGAAGCATTTGTAAGCAACTACATGGAAATAAACATATACCATAATGATAAAATATGTTTTGCCCATCAGGAATTCTCAAATTTCCATGCATATAGAAACATGTACAATTACCACCCAACTACAATCCATGTGAGCTATTTATTTTTGTTGTTTGGTTGGTTTAATTGAAGGAACATTTCATTATTACATATAAAATTAGCCACATCGTTGAATGATCATAGGAAATCCGCCTTTCAATTTACGACCATGTGAATAATATTCAATGGGTTGATTAGGTCGTAAACTTTCCCACCTGCCAAGACAAATTTTCATCATTTTGATTTCATAAACATGACCATTGGTAATAACAATGCGAGGTGAGACCCCTGTTTCTTTTAGGAATTTTTTATTTGTAGCCAAAATAGTTATCATCCATAGGAAGATGTAGAAAAAGTTGTGATTATCCTTAGGAAGACTTAGCTAGACCTAGCTATAAATTTTTAAAAAGTATAATTTTAAAATTATTCTTTTATGTTTTTGGCCGCACAATGAGAATTAAATATATGAATTTTTTTTATAAATTGTTTTAAAATCATTTTTGGTGACTGGAAAACTTCAAAATCTCTACTGTTTCAGAATAAAAAAATTTAATTCACGTTTTGGCAAAATTTCCCTAGTAAAAAAATTGTTGGTGAAGCCTAAGGGTTGGGGCATTACTATAGTAAAGCACCTGATAAATATGTATAAAGCACATACAATCAACATAATATATTGAATAAGATTTGATGTAAATTAAGGTTTTTTTAATTTTAATTTTCTATTAAGAAAAAATCACAATTTGAATCAATTCCAATGTTAAATTTCTTTTTTCAAAATTTAACCTATCAAATAATAATTGAAATATTATAATAGTATACTACTGTAATGAATTATTCATGGAAAGTACCTGCACTTGGTGACAAAATGATGTACAAAAAACAATATCTCAATCATTGCAAAATCCTTCCCAGGACAGATGTGTGGACCCATGCCAAAAGGTAGAAATGTACCCAACTTTGGAGGAGTCTGTCACAATTTAGGCAATTATATTAAAACACAATATTAGGACAATAATAATCAGTTGATAAATTCTTGACATATCATGTCAATTTATATTTGACCTATTTTTAACAAAAATGATTATGAACATAATAAACAAAATTGTAATGATAATCATCCAACAACCACCAGAAATTAATTATGTTTAATTATCATTAAAATTCATCAATCTAAAACCTTGAAAACAAAGGTAACAAAATGCCTTCAAGAACCCAATCATTTACACTAAAGTCAGTATAATATAGCTAATTAACAATTGGCTATAAGAATAAATAATATGTGAGTAATAGTTTTAAATTTATGAGTACCTGAAATCTGGATGGGTCAAATGCCATAGGATTTGGGAAAAACTTTGGGTTCATATGTACTGCATATGGCGATATCCATACCAACCATTTCTCTGGAATGTTGTAATCTACATTCATGCCACATAACATTAAATGCAACTTTGTAAAATTTCATCTGAACACAACTAAGTATTGATGCTAACAATGATGTGTTAACATTTAAAGTTGGAACATCCTTCAATTACTTTTGACATCATTGATCTTATTCCACCATTTGAAAGTGGTTGTGTTTGGATCACTATTTATTTTTTTTGCTAATGTTTACAACATGAAATTAGAAATACATTACAAATGTCCCAAGCATTGATTGCACTTAATTACATTGCAATTGAAACATATTAATTGAATATTTTCTCATCAACCCATTTGGAACATCAAATACAACTTTATTTTGAGAAAATTATTACAAAACAACTAAACTCAAGGTCCAATATTATTTGCAACTTAGTAATTCATTTAGTGATGGGTTTTATAAGTTCCAATTTAAATGCACATAGTCAATGTTTTTAGATGATTATCTAACACAAATTTTTTTAATGATCCAGCTTTAACATACAACAATTTTGGGGCTTACCTTTGTAGCTCATGTTTTTTTCTGTCTCCCTTGGTATGAATGGAGTAAGTGAATGAAGTCTTAAAACCTCATTAATCATCTGTGTCAAAATCATATTTTAGCCCTAGTACACCTAGAATTATGATAAGTTTAAATATCATTCAAAACTTTTTAATTTTGAAACATTGACCCCAAGTTCCAATGTTCTTTTTTCTCTTCCCGTGATTATTTTTGCATCACGACCAAAAAAAATAAAATCAATCCATACAATGAACTTTTTTAAAAGGGCTGAAATTTGCAAAAAAATTAATATAGGTTTCAGGAGGTACCCAAAATATAAAACGATTTGAAGTTTTACTTTAATATTTATTCAAAAGCCAAAATGGGTAAAATCTTGTTGTCGATGATCACCAATCTGGCTACGTTCCAAAAATAAATTAAATTATTTAAAAAACCTCGGCCCTAATTAAAACAATAATGAAGGGAATGTTAAGAAAAAAAATGGTTAAATTTATGCATCCATTGACTTGCTACACCATAGATTTTCTCTAAAATGACATCAAAGTTTACATATAAAACAGTTACCTGTGTTGTAAGTGGCATAGATGTTTTCCAGTTGAACCACTCCAAAGAATTTCCTTCGATCATTTGATTTCGAAGGGCATCTTGTTCAACCTATGCACATAATAGAATATAATCCTAATGAGTTCACAACTATTACATAAGACTTATTTATCACCAAAAACTCGCCAATTTACACCCTTTAATAATTTCAAATTTAAATGTTCAATATGTAAAGTTCATGGAACTATATTTGGCAAGTATAACTTTCTTAAAGCATGAATTAGAATTTCTCACCTTGATTGATTCTCTCACTTGTGGATAGTCATGAAGGTATTTGAGAACCATTGTAAGAGATAATGACGTGCTACTAGTTGCAGCAATTAATGGACCACAAGCTGCTGCACATTTGTCACGGTCCGACAACTTTCCAACCGATGCATCATCTTCCATCACATGGCAAAGAAAGTCGTTATATTGTATTCCTTTCTCCCTTCTTTTTGCCATTACTTCTTCAATGCGCCCAAGAAATGATGCAGAAGCCTGATACATCAAAACCATAATAGGAAAATGAATGTTCAAATTTTACAAAAACTATTTGTTTAAAAATGTCATATTACCTAGAATAGATCAGTGTTGAATGTTTTAAGGGTATTTATAAAAGAAAAAAAAAATCCAAACATCATATAACAAACCTGATTATTGAAAATTACATGCAACTTCAAATTATTGGGATATTTTTTCAATGATTATTAGAAACATTTAATTACATTCTAAGTTCAATGTTCAAAAAATTACACAAAAAGTATTTTTATTCAAACAAAAGTTGTGTACTAAAAAACATGAGTTCAAATTTGCCAAGGTAATTCAAACTTGATTAATTTTCAAGATGCTATGTGGTTACTACATTTGAAACCTTATAAAAAAAAACCATAGGAATGATGTCAAAATTGAACTGTTTGGGCTAAGAAAATAGAAATTGGTATGGAACCTTTAATGCCTTGTTCCAAGTGAATGGGGGAAGATTGATGCGAATAATTGAAAGCATTCCATATTGAATTTTGAATAATTCTTCTTTGATCTTGTTGGCTTCTTCAGTCCCAACCATTTCTGACCACCCCAACTGTATTGCCACACGTATTGCATACTACAAAAATACCCATAAGAGGGTACTGTTTAGACCATTAACAAAATCAATGGCCCTTGTGAATTGCATGGATCCAAGAATGTTTTCAGTAAAAATTAGAAGTGCAATTCTAGCTGATAATTATTTTTATGAACAAAAACCTTCATGCTTGTTTAGATGGAAAGGAATTGGTCACATGTCAAAGAATAAAACAAGTATTGTGTTTATGAAACTTATTTATTAGGGAAATATGCATTGGAGAAATTCACAACAAGAAAATTTAAAAATTCTTAAAGCCAAACATCCGATTATTTACACATTGTTGCATATAGATACAAAAAATATAGATAATATTGGATTAAGAATTTGAAAAAAATCAAAAGGTATTTTGTTGATGAGGCCTTTAATTGAAACAATAAAAAAAAATACAAGCTTATAATCCTGGAATAAATAGAAAATACCTTAAGTAATTCACCCTCTGTATCGAATATTGTTCCCATACTTTGCAAAGAGTCAACAACTTGCCTTGCCAAAGAGTTCAGGATTGGGAGGTTTTTTTTGAGGTTTTCTCCTGAAAATGTTGCAAGTGTGGATTTCCTAGAAATGGCGTTTATTTGAATTGCTTTGAGGGAATGGTTCTCGTGATTAATACCCAATAGCTTCGTTATATATTTAGGATAAGATGGAAAGACTGACTTATGGTTAGATACAAGAACAAACTTGACAAACTCAGGTGAGGTTGCAACAACGATAGGGTCGAACCCTAGAATTGATAATTTGAAGAATTCTTGAAATCTGCAAGTCCATCCATCACTACATTAAAGTTTTCCTCAGTAGGCCACAAGTACGAACAATATAATTGAAATGAAATAAAATCTATTGAATTCTTTTGAATGCATATTTGAAAGATAATTAAAAAATACAACTAGACTGCACCTTCTTTCAATAAAAATCTATAAGGTGATTATTTTGGGAACTTGATTGCCATGGATCTCCATAACATGGTACTACAAGCAAGGTAATAATGATAATATCTCTAAAAGTCATTCTTATAAATTCAGAAGGTAATTACATCCAATGGAGATGAATTTTGAACACCTGGAAATTTGGTTTGCAATAAATCGATGAGGTCCGTGCCATAAAAATTGTGCAGAGGCGCCAACAATGGGCAAACGTGAACTACTGGCTTCAGGTAGCATCTTTGTTTCAATCAATGGGTTTGAAAGGCTAAAGAACGCAAAGCATGACATGGTCGCTATCAACACGAGTGTACACACCATCACCCATGTCCATGGAGAAAGGGATATGAAGTACTCCATAGTTTGAGAACTGCGTGGATGTCCAATCCCCCCCTCCCCCCCCTCACTTTGTTAATTTACAATATGGATTTGTGAAGAAGAAGTTGTTCATTACAAGTTGTAGGGTGTACATGAAGAAACCCAAAGACGGGTTTCATGGCTCATAGTTTTAGAAGCTCAAGATTCAAGAGGTTGATTCAATGTGAATGTTTTCAACAAGCTCATGTTTGACGACCTTGCATGTCAACTTAAGTATGTTTGAAATTGCAATGAACAAATCACAACTATTCATCCCTTATTGCAAATCAAATTTTACAAAAAACCATGAATATTTCAAACCAATATCTGTGGACTTGAATGCATTTGCTTAAGCGGATCACTAGATGGAGCAAACCTGTAGTCTTATGGAATCCACAAGGAGCTACAATTGCAATTATCCCTGATATGACAATTGAAAAGAGAAAGGGGTTCTCTTATTAATTAGCTTGGGCAACTGATGAGAGCTAGGAGGAGGCTCCTTTTGTAGCCTCCCTTGTGCAAGTGGTAATTAAAAAATAAAGTTAAAATCCTGCCATAAATTTATCACTGTTTTGTTTTTGTTTGCAGGATCTTATTAACACGTATATTCCGCTCCCGCCACCACGGCCATTTCTTCCTTTTGCCAGCGGTTTTTTAAAGCAACAAGGCAAAGATAGCTAAAAACTCAAAAATATTAAAAATGTTCAGAGAGAAAATTCAAAGGAGATACATCGACCAGTACGTATGATTCTGAAAGAGGGCGACAAGTGCGCAAGAATTCACGATTCTGGTCGAGGACAACTGCGTAAGAATTCGTACGATTCTGGAAGAGGACAAGTGTGTAACAATTCCTAAGGATTCTGGAAGATCAGCGCTGACGTCTTTCAGTTTCTTCTTGCACGTGAAAAGGATCTTTCAGGTTCTTGCACGTGACAAGGTTCTCCTGAAGAAACTAGAAAAAGGACCACCGCTCACGCATTTCAGGTTCTTGCATGCGACCAGGTTCTTCCGAGTACGAGACAAACAAGGTCACCAATAACGGATCTCATGTGTTTGCTGGTGACAAGGTTGGTCCGAGAATTTATGGCAGGTTTTGTCCGCAATGAGATGCCACCAACCATGTTATAAAGCACCTTCGTACTATTGCATCATGATCAGCATCATCAGCAGCCGCCGGTGCGGCCGTCGTTTTTGTCGCGACCCTGACGACAGGAAGGCACACAATGCGCTCTTATAAATAATGGCCGCTCCTCCTGTAATTGCGGGTATTACGGATTGCCGTAATACCCGCTCCTCTCTGTCATTTTGAAAAGTTATCCTGAGTGAACTACCAATCAATCAAGTTATCCATAAAGAAATAGGTACTGGGTTTCAGCCTCGCTTTCGTCCTGACTGTCCGTCTCACCCGCCCTTTTTCAGCTATCCATAAAGTCGCTGAAACACTGGACCAGCCCTGCAAACACTGAATAACGTTGCAAAATCTAGCCTACCCAGGTATCGACGGGCTACCTGCCAACCTAAGAGTCTTCATTGGTCAGTACCTATCTACCAAAAAGCTACCTATGGTCTATCGACCTATCTACCCATGGGTCGTTTAGGAACTACCTAGAGCGCATATAAGGGCTACTTAGTGTCTTCCTAAATTAAGGGATACCAAGGAGACTATTTTGAAGGTTATTTTGAGCTATTTTGGGGCCATTTATCAAGCTATTTCAGGTCCATCCCAGGGATTGCTTAAGTTAGGGGAGACCTAGAGAATACTTGTGGGGGTTAACTAGGGGATTATCTAGAAGCTATGTAAGGGTTTTTTTTTGCTACCTAGAGACTATTTAGGAGACCACTTAGGGACCTCTATTGAGGTTACTTATGTGGTTGCATAGGGGGGCTATTTAAAGTACACCTAAGGTACTATTTAGGGGTTACTTAAGGGGCTATATTGGAGGTTGTTGTGTGGTCATTTTGGAGGCTATTTTGGGGCTAACTAGGGGGTTATTAAGGAGACTATCTACGAACTTCCTAAATCAAGGGATACCTAAAGAACTACTTAGGGGTTACTTGTAGATACTTAAGGATTAATTAAGGGATTACCTTGGTTAAGGTTATCCATATAATACAATTTAGAAAGTTATTTAAGACTTACTTATGGGGGATATTTTTGGATCGTGTAAAGGCCTATTTTAAGTTAAAGGATATTTAATTGTTATTTACAAGGCTATTTAAATAAAGGGCTGCCTAGGGTGTTACATAAGGCTTACCTAGGTGTATACAAAGGCTACCAAAATCTTAGTCCAAAATCATAATCTTAAACCCTAATTCTATCCCTACTCCTAATCTATAAACCCAAAACCATAATACAAATTAATTCAAATCTAAAACCTTGGTTGTAAACCTGATGCAAATGGTTGATCCATGATCTTTGTTTTGAACCCATAAGCTTTGTTTTATTGGATTGGATTATATAAATGGAAGCATTTCCCACATTCTTGTTTTCTTCATTTCATGTGTGAAAGGTATTTTCATTCAAAAGTCACGGCCTCATCTTCAAATCATGGTTCTAATTCCTCTTCCTCAAGTGATGACGAAATTTTCAAACAATTATTTGTGGACATGGATAGGCAAAAGCAATGTGCATTTGCATGTGCAATTGTCATGGTCAATTCATCTGACATGTTCAATGCCAATGAATTCGAAGAAGATGCAAGTTAATTTTATCAATTTATAGTGTTCTGGGAATGTCACCTTATAGTCTACAAATCAATTTGAACTCTAAAAGCAATGGAGCAACATCCTAGAAATGTTTTAAACATATGGGAATAGTCTTCTAAGTGTTCTAAAGGTTTTTTTTTTGACTTTTTGAGCCCCCTTATTTTGGGGAGCCATAACTTTCTCATTTTTAATCAATTTGTGATGATTTGTAGGGCCTCAAATGCACCAAGAGGACGGCTTCGATTCTCTTTGTATGTTATAAACAAATAAGATCCCCTTGGATTTTGTTGAGTTTTGAAACACTAATTGATCATTCATTGGCCGTTCTATTTTAGTTTTCAACTAAAATGCTTATCCAATATTGTTTGTCTTCCGTGACAAGTTTTTAAAATGTATAAATAGGTGAATTAAAAATGTTGGAAAAACACCCAAAAAATTAAATTGTCCAATAGCCATTTGGGATTATTTAATACAAAAGCTATATGACACTTGGCATGATAACATTCGGTTTAGGCTTAACCTAGGTGGCCTAAATTTAGGTTTAACCTAAGTTTAGGCCTATTTTAGTTCCAAGCTTAGCCTAGGTTTGGGCCTAGCTTAAATCCAAACTTAACTTAAGTTTGGGTCTAACCTAAATCTAACCCTAGCCTAGGTGATATGTAACCTTACATGGGCCACATGCCAACAAATTATTCGTTAGGCACTAGGGTTGTGTGTCAATGAACAATTGGCTAAACTTTTTGCATAGCCTAGTTATAACATAGTCAAAACATAATTAGAATGCAAGTGAAATTTCAACCCAACTTTCAATGACATCATCATTTGTCAATGGATGAACTTCATCCACTGGGATAATACAATAAAAGATAATTCTTGACTATAATGGTTAACATTGTTTCCAACTAAAATGGTTGTGTTTAGCTATTACCATGGCACTAACATGTGGCGACAATTGTTGATTACAATTTTAAGCTTGACTTGTATTTGTCAACTCCTATGGTAACCTATTGAAAAATATAATTTGTAATCAAATGGTGTTTACAACTATAATTGTAATTGAGGATGAGTTGAACCTATAGTAGGAAGGGGGGTTTTTCTACTATTGATTATTGTTGTTTTTTTGGTTTTCTTTGGAATTTTCACCACACCTTGACAATAATTCAATGTGATTTGAACAAATGACTTTTGTGAAAAAAAAATGTTAGTGTTACAAATTCTTGAGGCATTTATTTATGAAATCGCCATATTTGGACAATAGGTTCCAACATGTTATTAAAAAATAAGGTTTTTAATATGTTTATTTTCCTCTTTGACCTGCAACCAAATTTGGTTAATTCTTCTTTTGGATGATTGTTCATGTGACTGCATTACACAATTGGGGGAAATAAAACAAAAAACTTGTTTTTGATATACTAGCTAAATTAATTGAACATTCTATAAAACCAAAATTTTAATGCTAGTTCCATTACCCATTTGACATTCTACACTAAAGAAGGTGGAATTTTTATTTATTTATTTATCCTTCGTTAATCATGCCAACTTGGTGGCATCCTCCACAACATGATGAGAAAATAAAAAGAGACATGAAAAATTAAATCAAACATAAAGGATACTCAGTAAAAAAACCTAAGATAAGTCTAAGAAGAAGTGAAGGAAGAAAAAAATTGAAACTTATTTCAATAACTATTTGTTTGGTGCTTGCATATTTTTTAGACTTTTGGGTATAACAACAATTGTTGTTTTGTTCCTTTTAAAGCAAGGAAATAATTTGTAAAGATAAATAAACAATTTGACTTTAAAGCATGCTAACTTTGTAACTTGTTAATTTACATTTTGTATCATGGAACAAGTGAGTGGGTGCCCATTATGATAGATCATGTAGCCAACAAGCCTATTTAGATGGGTAGGACAGGAAGTGCACTTAACATAATAATCAATTGCAATTTTGTTCCATGATGTGAACTTCGGTGATGATTCCAACTTGCTATGAACTAATTGTGCAAATATCACAAAAACTCTGGCACTAGTAGAAATCGGCCAAAATGTAACCACTTCGTTTGCAACTACATGTGCCCAATAGTTGTTTACAACTAAGTTTGAGATTATTTTCAATTATAAGATCAAATTTCAATTATTTTGGTCACTTTTACAACTATGATGCAACTATTAAAAACTTCATCCTATCAGTTGGATGATTTTTAGGTTTATTTTCATCCATGAATATATTGATATGTCCCATTAGTGGTAATAGTCACCAAATTAGTCACATCCTAAAAGTATTATACAGTGACAAAAGAGTGTATTTTTATGTATGTATTACATATATCATAAATATATATTTATGCATATATTAATTATGTGTATGTATGTATATTGTTCATATAATGAATTTAAGAAACATTTATGTGAATTTGAATTTTTTATTCTCATTTTTATTTTTATTTTAAATTAAAACTCATTAGTTGAGTTTTTAAAAAATTTGTCCAATTCTAAAACATTTTATTTGAATCTTAAAATCTACATTTGAACTTTGAACATTATTACTCAAATCCAAAAACTGATATTTCAATACTGAAAAATCTTATTTCAATTCTGAAAATTATATTTGAACTTCAAAATTGCTATTCTAATTCTGAAATTTTTTATTTGAATCTAAAAATCAATATTTGAATTTCAAGTTTTAAATATGAATTCTTAAAATTTTTACCTTTATTCAAAAAATATGTTTGAGTATAAAATTATAATTCAAATTATGAAAATTATATTTAAACAATAAAATCGACATTTCAATTCTGAAAATTGTTACTAGAATTCATTTTCTATATACAATTTTTTAAAAAACTTGAATCTAAATTTTTTTATTTGAATCTTTAAAAATTATTTTAAGTCTAAAAGAATTATTTTAAATCTAAACATTTTTATTGGAATTATTTGTTATAATCTTTAAAAAATTATATTCTCAATTCTGAATGTTTACATTTTATTTTTTCCCTAAATATTGATCCTTAAAATCATATTTCAATTATGAAAACTACTATTACAATTATTTAAAGAATTAGTTGAATTGGAAATTTGATATTTGAATTTGAAATTTGCTATTTCAATTCCTTGAAAAAAAAATTTGAATTTTGAATTTTTAAAATTTAAATTCAAAAAACTTATTTTATCTAAAATTTGATATTTGAGTTTTAAATTATCAATTTCGATTCTAACAATTAATATTTCAATTCTGAGTTTTTTAATTTACGTTTGAAAACTTATTTCATTTGAAACTTGAAATTACAATTCCAAATTATTATTTTGGATTCTCAGAATTAATATTTCAATTCAGAAATTTTTGATTGAGTCTAAAAATGGACATTTCAACTTTGAAACTGAAAATGACATTACAATTCTGATTTTTAAAATTTAAATTCAAAGACTTATTTCATCTAAAAAATGATATTTGAATTCTTAATTTTTTGTTGGAATCTACAATTAATATTCTAATTCCCAAAATTATAGATTGAGTTGTAAGGTTTTTTTCTACTAGTGTTATCCATAATGAATCACTTTTATAAATAATTATAAATGATTATATTTATTACTTATAAGTTACACTAAATAACTATTTTTAAAACATAGATTTCTACATTTTATATTTTATATTCTTACAGTAAAATGAATTGATTACTATAATTAATGTTACATTACTTTAAAATCATTGTAATTTCTTCAGATAAGAATTAATTATAGTATATGCATAATTATTCTTTAATTGAACATAATTATTCATAATATGTAATTTATAACTCTAGATCTGAATTAAAATTTTGGAAAGATTATAATGTAGTCAAAATAATTATTGGAATGATTGTAATCTCAGGAATTATTATAAAGTAATTTTATTTTTATTTTAAAAAATTCTGTAATTACTTATCTATGATATTTTTTTACAATTATAAATTTAATTATATAGTAATTAATTTAACTATTTTAATATTACATTTTTTCTAAAATTGTGTAGGAATTTTTTTTAATAACAATTGTTCGTTCATTATTCATAATTTGAAAAAAAAATTTAAAATTAAAGTAATTAAATTATTTTTACATTAATTTGATTAGATATAAAAAAAGAAATAAAATATTTTAATTATTTATTTATCTTTGAGTCATGTATTAACAACTTGTGAGAAACTAAATAGCTCGTTAATTAAGTACCATGCACAACAACTTCATCTATTATTTTTAAATTCCTTCTTTCCACGATCAACTCTCCGCAATCATCAACATCACTTGAGGGTCATTTCCCATTTCTAGAAAAAGAATTGGTTCATTCAAAATGAGGTATTTATTCATAATTAGGTACTTTGAAAAAGGGACTGTATGGAACACTTGAAAAATAAATATTACATGCTCTCTGAAAAAGCCTTCAGAAAAAGTGTTTCCTTAGGTTGGGGGGGCCTGGGCATGGGGGGTGGACCTTGGGTGAACCAGTAGCACCTACACTGGTACCATACCATGGTAAAGTCCTGAATTCTTCTAGGTTGCTTCTAACCATGGTAAGCATCCCCTCCTAAGATAAGCTCAAGGTCTCTGAGTTCAATTTAACATTTCCTAGGTTAATAGTTAATTACCTAAGGCCACTAAGAGGCCTCACCCAAGAAGGTGAAGGTAACTAGCATTAGGGTTGGTTCACCTAGGCCACTTTGAGAGTTTTTCCTAGGGTTTTCAGTTTCCCTCACCATTGATTCATATCTCAAGCTTTGCTTTCTAGATGTGGTTTTTTTGCACTATTTTTTTCCATTTCATGCCAAACATGATAAAACTTAAACTTTTCCAACATTATTCATAAAGTGTTGAAGTGGTTCGGTTGTTAAAACATTTGTGTGTATCCACAAGGTCTTGGGTTCAATCCTTGATGGATGCATGTTTAAATATATCTTGTACAAATGTAATTTACAAAACATATAGATCATGGTGAATATGCAAACATGTATGTTCATGTTTAAATGGCATAAGGAAAAAAGGACAAGATTTTTTCTTGTGTTTGACCATTTTTGTTGACAAAATCGGAAAGAAAAAAAAAAACTTATGTTGTTCACTTGACCTTGGTTAAATTGACCTTGGTTCATAAGGTCATCCATCTAAAAGAACAAGCATCACAACAACATGAATGCATATTATTATAGTTATTTAAGAAACAGTGAAATAATATAGGATGACAAACATTCATTTTGTTATTGTTCATTATTTATTTTTATTTGTTTACAATTGTTAGGATATGATTGCATGTTTTTATTAGTACGTGATTATACCTATTTGCACCTAGTCATTAATACTTGATTGGACATGTTTATACATATTTGACATGATTTTCACTACTTGTTTGCACATTTCTACTACTCATTTGATCCTTGTTAAAGGAAGACAACTTTTGAAAGTCCTAACTTTTGTGCATTCAATAGTGACTAGGCTGTTAAATTGATAAGTTTTATTTATTTTTATTTATATGTTGCAACCAATAGATTTTAGGACAATGGCTTTTTGAAGAAAGGTTTGCCAAGGGTGTCATCCAAGTCTTTTGGTCAACGTTATCTTTACCAACTACCTTTCGATAGTTAAAATTCATAGCACCTAATTCTACAAAGGTATCTAAACTTTGAATCTAATGATGAAAAAATCTTAGACATTTTTGAAGGATCAATAGTTAAATAAGAAATAGAAAGTCCTTACAATTATTTCCTTTATGTAATATTATGTTTACATTTTGTCAAAAACATTTTTCAACAATTCTTTTTTTTATTTTTTCTTTGCTAATTTGAATTTTATTGAATTTGTGAATATTTTTCATAGGCTATTGAATTTCTATTTGATGACAATTATTTGAAACTTTCAACACTATAGAACTCCCTGTTTTAGAACCTAATTGACTGAGTACAAAACTTCCACTTTAGTTTTCTTGTCTTAGAAAAGGAGCTTCACATTTGTGCACCTAAACAAAATCATGGTCCAACTACTATGTAATCACAAATAATTACTTGTTGTAAGTTTAGGTTTTTATTCATATTTTTTTCTTTCATTGATTTGCTATCAATTTCGGGATGTAAGTGGTTGATTTGAACTTGTGTCTTGAAATTTTATATACCACGGTTTCAATATTTTTGGTGTCAAAATTCATCATTATAAAATGGGGCTTCTTCAACTTCAAAGGCACCCCACCCATCTAACTAATTTAGATATGAATAAATACCTTTGATAGTAGTTGAAAGTGCAACATGGATCGTGCAAATTTATGCTTCATAAATGTGTGAACACATTGCCTTGCATATTATTTGCACTTTGTACTAGCATCATAATTTTTGCAAATTTCAATGAACATGCAACATATAACTTAAATGTTGATTCCAATTCATTGGGAAACAAAAGGAGGTTCATAAGCATGGGGACGTGCCATTTCAAGATGGGGACAAAATGTTCCCACACAAGAAAGCAATATTGAATGTAGGTACCAATGTTGGCCTGATATAATTAAATGCATTGGTTATCAACATGCATAACGCTTTGATTAATAACTTTTCATATCTAGATTCCACCCATATTTGGAGCTATTAGTAATCAGCTTATGTAGGTCATTTCATATATCTTTATTCATATACATATTTGCAAACCCAAGTTTTTTCATTGTACATATCCATTGTTATGTTCTTATGAAATCCCAAATATGCATAACTATGTTATACATATCCTTGATATGGTGTTTACAATTCAGATATGTACATCTGGATATGCATATATTTAGTAGGTTTACGGTTTTCAAGCTTCTTGGCCGGCATTGAGCGTTTAGGGTTTCCAAGCTTGTTGCTTCATCCTTTGTCCCATGGTCTTGTTTTTGTCGCATTGAAGTTTTGTGGAAGTGGCGCCAAAAGTTTCAGTGCTTTTAATATAAGCTTTCTTTGTGTGTTTGAACATTTGAAGTTTTAGTTTTGAGCTTTGAGTGTTTAAGGTTAGAGCATTTAACGTTTGAAACATGAGCTTTGAATCTAAATGTTTGAGGTTTGAAGTTTGAATTTGAATGTTTGAGGTCCGAGGTTTAAACGTCGAAGGTTTGAAATGTGAGCTTTAAATCTAAATGTTTGAATGTTTAAAGAATGAAATCTAAGCGTCGAAAGTCGAAATGTTTGACATATGAATATTTAAGGTGTGAGGTTTGAACATTAAGTTTTGAATGTTTAAGGTCTAATCATTTAAGGTCTGAAGTTTGAGTGTCTAAACATTTGAAGTCTATGTTTGAACATTTAAATGTTGGGTTATCAATATGACTATTTTGGTTCTGAAAAAATGTGAAAGAGAAGAAAATGGATTTTGAATATACATACATATATGTCGTTAATTTGAATTTTAACAACCAGCAAATAATATCCGTTAAAAAATTAAAATTACATTTGTATCCATATCTAATGTTATAAACAAATTGCTAAGAATTTTCAATGCATATATGTTTGTTGGAAACTTTTATTGGATATGCCTTATTGGTATCTTGAAGTTTACCCTACAATGTGGTAACTGACCAACATTAATAGGCACCTATGGCCCAAAATTCCCAAGGCAAATACGGAACACATATACCCCATGTTTGGAAACATGTAAGAACACACATTGTTGTGTGGAGATGACAAAACACATGTTCCCATGTGGGATAGCACATTCCCAATGGGAAAACTTAACTTAGTGTTCCCCATCAATGGAACATGAGTTCCCATGAGGGAACATGGGGTAACATAGTGAAAACACTCAATTTTCCCAACATGGGAACATGGGTTCCCATGAAGGGACATGTTCTTGAAGAACATATGACTTTCTCATGTAGGAACATGCATTCCCAATGCCATATATTCTTAGTGTTTTTCAATATGGGAACACACATTCCCATGAAAGAACATGTGATTCCCATGTAGTAATGTTCAATGTTCCCCAACATGGGAATGCATGTTCCCATGAAGGGACATGGATTTCCCATGTAAGAATGTTCAACATTCCCCAACATGGGGAATGCACATTCTTGTGAGGGGACATGGGGTTCCAATGTGGTAATTTTTAATGCTCCCCAATAAGGGAACATGCATTCCAATGAAGGGACATGACATACCAATGTGGGAACATTCAATGGTCTTCAACATGGGAATGCACGTTCCCATGAAGACACATGAAGTTCCCATGTGAAAACGTTCAATGTTCCCCAATATGGGTCGTGCATTCCCATGAAAGACATGTGGTAGCCATGGAGGAATGATCAATGTTCCCCAACATGGGAACTTGCATTTTCATTAAGGAACATGGGGGGAGTGGGGGGGGGAAGGGACCCTAAGAAGGGGCATAGTCATGACTTCACTAACTGACTAGGTATATAGTAGATTGACCAATTTGGCCTTTAAAACTTTTGTTGCTTGTGTGACTTCCAGCAATTTTTTCAACCCATTGGGGGTGGGGGGGGGGGTGGGTGGGGGCTAAGAATTGACATAATCATGGCATCGCTAAATGACTATACTACAAGCCTGTGTCATTTCCAACAAATTTTACAACACATGGGGAGCATATACTACAAGCTTGTGTCATTTCCAACAAATTTTACAACACATGGGGAGCATATATTACAAGCTTGTGTCATTTCCAACAAATTTTACAACACATGGGGAGCGGACCCTAAGAAGTGGCATAGTCATGACTAAACTATACTAACTGACTAGGTATATCATAGATTGACCAATTTGGCCTTTAAAACTTTTGTTGCTTGTGTGACGTCCAACAAATTTTTCAACCCATGGGTGGGGAGGGGTAGGGGGCTAAGAATTGACAAAGTCATGGCATCGCTAAATGACTATACTACAAGCTTGTGTCATTTCCAACAGATTTTAAAACACATGGGGGGGGACCTTAAGAAGTGGCATAGTCATGACTATACCAATTGACTAGGTATGTCATAGATTGACCAATTTGGCCTTTAAAACTTTTGTTGCTTGTGGTACTTCCAACAATTATTTCAACCCATGGGTGGGAGGGCAGGGGAAGGGGGCTAAGAATTGACATAGTCATGGCATCACTAAATGACTTTAGTCACGAGAGCTAAGAATTGTCACATGGATTCACAACATCGCTAAACAACAAATAGTACATTGAATTTTTGGTTGTTTAGCCAATGATACTTACAAGCTTGTGCCACTTCCAACAAATTTTTGAAGACATGGATGTTGGGATTGAGAACTGACATAGTCATGACATGACTAAATGAGCAGGAAATTTGTTAGTTAGTAATCTTGACTGTTGGACTGGGATGTTGGTGTGGAAACTGGGCAACAATGTTGTACAACAGTAGCAAAGCCAAAGTTAGATTTGTTTAGGTTTGTGCAGAAAATGGTTTTGACTCCCTTGCCACTTTGGGAAAAGAGATAAAGGTTTCCAATCTTACAAGAAACAATTCAACTCTTGGTTTGGCGATGGCGGGTCCTCCCAATTGAAAAAATTAGTGGAAACGTCAACTGCTGGCCACAATTTGGTCAATCAACGGACGCCTCCAGCTAACCAGCACCCTGGTTGGTAGTTAGTGACACGGTGAAAACCCCAAATTATTTCTAAATACTCCAAATATCCCATGCTTAGACCTAATCAGGGTCTCTGAGTTCAAATCTAACGTGGGTGCTGTTTCACCCTTACACCAATGGACTTGCAAAAACTTTGTGCAAAAAGTCTTTCTCTATGTTTTCGACAAGGAGTCAGAGCAGAGCCGACAAAATCTGCCACCCTGTTAAAATTATTTTTGTTGAGCCTCTTTAAATACTTGACCAACGGCCATCTTGGTGCAATGTCCAAACTCAATGCGCCCAAATCAATGTAATTTGCTTCTTTCATATTGGATTTTCTTGCTCTTGGTTAAGTGTCTAAAGACTTGCTCTTGATTTTGTTTAAACGATTTCTTTTCCTCAAGTTGCATTTCTTGAAATAAAACTTTTATCCCCGCCACCCACTTGAGCCAGGTCTAAGGGAGAGGAAACAAGGGGAAAAGAAATGGACGGACCTAATATAAAAATCCAGCACATGAGAGCGCGGCTGACCTTAGACAACAGCAATGACTTTTTATAGTAAAGACTTTTGATTGGTACTTTTGTACACTACTTTGCAGGGATCAACGATGGGTAGTGTGCGATGGTGACAAAGGGTGCCACTTGATATTTTCTGAGAAACCACGAGGTTGTCTTGTGTGCCACTCTGATCCCAAGTATGGTCCTCAAATTTTTAAGGGATTATTTTACCATCTAATCTTATAAATATATGGGTTCCATATATGAAATTAAAGTATCTTAATTTAGTCTTATTTTAATTTAACTTGCAATACATCGTTGGTCTATGTATTATATATATAGTGGCTGGCTTTTGGCAGATATGACAATGTTGAAATCGACGTCATTGTTACTTTCTAAAATGTAATTATTATAATATTTGAGTGTCAAATGCTCGCGCAATTATGAACTCTCCTAAACCTAGGCCATTAGTCAAAACCTGTACATTGAAAAAGTGTTAATGTCATCTTCTATTGTAGATGCAATTTGGCAATCCTAAAACAAAGTCCATAAAGTCCACATGAACAAAAACTCAATTTCAGATCTTTAAAAAAATGTGCCTTTTAAGGAAAAATAAAGATTTTGGCAAACAAAGAAAATTTACATTTCAAAAGGACACGTGAAAATAAAATAAAAATTCAACTCTTTAAAAGTCAATAATTAAAACTTGGTTATGATTTTGAAAATAAGGGTTTCAATCATGGTTTTATTACTTGATTTGAGTACTCAACACGTCTTTGTTGAGAGTGATAAACATTTGCTGACCACACTTAATCATAGGGCCATGTGGAAAGGTTCGTTTTTCCATTGCATGAAAGTTTCCAAAGACTTCTATTTCTTTTCCTTACATCACGAGGCCATGTGGACAAGTTTTGTATTAGAAATCTACCCAAGTGGGGGTTTATTTTCTCTTTCCTTTTTCTTTTTTGTTGGGAATGGTGAACTGGTCAAAGAAGTCCACCATCAAAAAGAAAAAGAGGTCTTGACTACCACCCCAAATTAATTACTATTGATCACACTAACATAACATAATTGTGTATGATACTGCACAATTCCCATTTTTTGCATCATGCAAGTGTCAAAGCATAGTACTGTGCGTTTCTATGCATCATCCTAAATATTTTCAAAACATGCACAAAGAGAATTGAATAAACTTTGTATAATATTGGGTATTTCCCATTCATCGCATCATGCAAATGTCACAGCATACTTCATTAAAGTTTTTGTACATCATCCTAGATAGTATAAAACATACACAAAGAATGTAAGATGATATCCTTCCTTTGGGTGTTAAAAAACCCAATTGTCTTGTTGAAAAAAGTTCATGTATTGCTTGATAAATCATGGTCTAATCTTGTAATTTATGTGATTGCCACGAAACAATTGTCTAGCTCAATTCAAAGGATTCTCTTCATTACAAACAGTGTTACATTCTTGTCAATTTGGTTATTGTTTAGATTGGTATCGAAAGTATATTATAAGTTCGATTTAGTAGGAAATAGGTGTGGACCAATAACAAGGTGTGCAACATGAAGGTTTTATAAAAGCTAGTCTTGCACAAGCACCTTCTTCATGACCTCCTATTAGAAGGGCATAAAAGGAGACCATAGTTAAAGTTGCTAGTTGTAGTTGCATAATCTTCCACAAAAATTTCAACTTAGACATGGAATATTTGTCTAATTTTTGGTTGTTTGTTGTTGGGACAATCAGTGTGTTACTCTATCTTGCATGGCTCATACCAAAAAGGACATCTCGACACCCTGGTCCACCCAACTAGCCTATAGTTGGATCTTTGTTTTATTTGAGCAGACTACCTCATCGTTCCATGGAAGAGCTTGCAAAGAAATATGGGCCAATAATGTACTTACGCTTGGGATATTTGAATCACATTGTAATTTCAAATGCCGAGATGGCTGTGCAGGTGTTGAAGACCCATGATGCAGACTTTGCGTCTAGACCTTTGTCAATCATGGGTAAATATGGAGGTTTTGAGTATTCTGATGTTGTTTTCGCACCATATGGAAACAATTGGCGCCTGTTACGCAAGATATGTGTTACACAACTCCTCACACAAGCAAGACTCAAAACTTTTGAACCTGGGCGTTAGGAAGAGGTGGCACATATGGTGGAGAACATTGCCAAACACAATCAAGAAGGGAAACCCATGAAAATGAGGCGTATTTTCCATGAATTAACTAACAATAACATTTGTCGCATGTTGTTTGGAAAATATTATTGTTTTCTAGGAAAGGAATTTGATGATCTTGTTGATTGTGTTATAGAGCTGGGGGAAATAGCAAGTAAATTTAACATTAGTGATCTCATACCAATTTTGAAGCCATTTGATGTGCAAGGCATTGAAAAACAATTGAAGCACGTAAAAAATCGAGCAGAAAATAGTCTTTCCATAATTTTGAACGAGTATTGAAATGGAAAAAAAATTGTCACTGACTCCACTGTGATAGATTTTGTTGAAACTTTGTTGAATTATGATGGAAAACTTGATGAAAGATCAATAATGGGAGTTTTGACGGTACGTACACACCATTGTAATCAATATATTTTTGCAACATTTGTGTTTTACATTCCCAATATGTTTATCAACATTCTATTGTGTATATATTTTTTGGTTCATGCATTGTTTGTTTTTTTCGTTATAGGATATGATTGGAGGAGGAACAGATTCATCTGCAATCACCATGGAGTGGGCATTAACAGAACTCATTTGCCACCCTAAAATTATGAAGAGGGCACAAGAAGAACTTGATACAATCGTGGGTAGGACAAGGCCATTGCTTATGTCAGATCTTCCCAATTTACCTTACTTACATGCCATCATCAAAAAAAACTTTCGTTTACACCCTCCACTTCCACTAGGAGTCCCTCACCTTAATGCTAAAGATGTTCAGATTTTGAACTACAAAATTCCTGCAAACACAACTGTGATAGTGAATATATGGGCTATCGGTCATGATTCGAAAGTATGGAAAAAACCTTTAGAGTTTGATCCTGATCGATTCTCCAATTCCGATACCAAAGTTGGAGGGTCATGTTATAATGTACTACCATTTGGATCAGGTCGTCGACAATGCCCTGGTTTGGATCTTGCGCAACACATGGTGCAATACGGTCTTGCAACAATTCTTCATGCGTTTGATTGGTTTCCACAACCAGGCATTAAACTTGAGGACATGAACATGATGGAGACCCTTGGAGCACTTTGTCCAAAAGCTGAACCTCTAGTTGCAATTGCAAAGCCTCGTCTATCATCCCAAATATACAAGCAATGTGCTTAGATGGGTAATCAAGGCCATTAGCGTGCGTGGTCAACAACATGCATGCATTCAAGATTATGTTCCATGTTCACCCATGTATGCATGTTTTGTGAGGTTTAATGTTTTTGTTCCAATAAGTTGAAAGTGCTTTTAAACTTAAAATACACTACATTTCATCAAATCTATGCGTGAAGACAAGTCCAGTTGCAAGTAAAAAAAAAATATCGGTACATACTTATGTACATAATCGTTATATGGAAGTATGGTTACAATAGCAAAGACAAACTTTTTTAATTCCTTATTATTGATAGGCTCAAAGTGGTGCTAAGAAAATTGACAAATTTGGGTTTGACTTTTAATGCCCTTTTTATAAACTTTCAACTTTTTATAAACCCCTTCTTGTCACAAGAATTTTCTATTTGGGAGTTCATTAAGCTTCTTGTTCTTGTTCTACTTACTATAAAACCTTGATGTAGTAATGAATTTTGCTTCATAAGGATGCAAATGCTTTTTCTTTCCAATGTCAATACATTGACATTTCACTTTTTGAAAAACCTTCAAAACAATTTGAAAAAAATGGAATTAACCATTAGTGGTTTTTAATATTGATTGTTGGAGTTTGACACTATTAGGGATCCAAGTGTTAATTAGCAATGTGTGTCAATTCTCTTTTTCTCTATAAATGAAATTCATTTTTGTTTTTTGACCTAGATCATCATTTTCATATATTGTTTTACTATTATGCACAATGTTTTTTTCAAATCTCTTGGTTGTCGTCCATGCAAATATATATTAATGTTATTAAAAAGCCACAAAAATGGTCAAACACAAGAAGAAATCTTGTCTTTTTCCACTACACAAATTCACTAGGTTTTTTATGAAATAGGACAAAATTGACTAATATGCAACTTGTATGGTTTTGGTAAAAAAGACTAGTTGATTAGGACATTTTTAGTGAAGTGTTTAAAAATTGTTTTGCACAATTGCATGTTGCACTAGATAATTTTTAATTTAAAAATTGTGACATGGATATACAAGGTCCCAAATTAATATGATGTGGAATAACATGTCACGTCATCATATAACTTTTTTCTTCGTCTTTTTCCCCCCTTAAGATCATGGAGTCACAAATTACATTTTTATCACGACATGCCATGAAAAAAATTTAAGTTTTTTTTTTCTTTCCGATTTTGTCAACAAAAATGGTCAAACACAAGAAAAAATCTTGTCCTTTTTTTCTTATGCCATTTAAACATGACGTACATGTTTGCATATTCACCATGATGTATATGTTTTGTAAATTACATTTGTACAAAATAGATTTAAACATGCATCCATCAAGGATTGAAACCAAGACCTCGTGGATACACACAAACGTTTTAACGACCGAACCACTTCAACACTTTATGAATAAAGTTGGAAAAGTTTAAGTTTTATCATGTTTGGCATGAAATGGAAAAAAATAGCGCAAATTCAAGGGAAAATATAAACAACAAAACATTTGCCAAAAATTTGGGATCGGAAATTTGAAAAAATAAATGATACTCCTAATAAGTAAAAAAATTTAATTAATTTTAATAATTCCAACCTTAAACACATAAACAATTCCAACATCAAATTTATTTGAAAATAATTAAGCTCAATCTTTGAAATCATCATAATCCTTATCCAATCTTTTTGAAATTTTAAATAAATATTAATGATGTAACCAAAGGTTTTTTTTGGTGAATTTCCACCATTTTGCAAACATAAAAAGGGCCATCAACATCAAAAAGGGGTTTTAAAATCTTTTACAATATATATATTTAGTTTAAAAATATTTTAATATTTAAAAAATGATATAAATCTACAATGGGTTTTAAAACTTATAATCAAAATATAAAAATATTTTGATAATTAATGTATTAGAAAAATTACCAAAAAAAAAAGTTTAAAATAATAACTTGAAATTATATCTCATGAATAAATTTATAAATTTCTTTTTGTTTAAATTGACCTAAAAATCTATGTAAATTCAATGTCAACTCAAAAATGCATTCATTAAGTCTTTTACAATTTTATTTTCAATACATAAACTATCCAATTTTTGTGGAATTGTAAGTTTTATTTTCCCCAATATGATTAGGTATAATTCATTTATCTATTTTTACAATGTTGCTAAAATGGTGATCATTCATAAAATAATGGCCACATTTAGCTATAGACAAGTTGTGTAATTAGAAACTTGTTTAAATCTTTCAATGTTATGGTTATTTACTATATATTTTATTAGAAAAATTTGACAATATATATTTTAAATTTGACCAAAAAAACTTCTTTCAAAAAAATTCCTTCATAATCTTGTTGTGCTTTTAAATTGGCAAAAATTGGCCACAAGAAAAAACTTTAATTAAGTAGTCAATATAACTATTTAATTATCAAGACCATATTTGTTTAGTAAGATGAATCATACATCAATACAAAATAATTAATTACCTAATTTTGAAAAATAAATCACAACATATATATATATATATATATATATATGATGTAAGAATGTATTTTACATTTGTTTCCTTTTTAAAAGTAAAAATAATTTAATTTGGTGAAATTTTTGGTTTAAATAGTTGGATCCCCCCCCCCTTTCACATAACCAACATATTATTTTGGTTTCGAATTTTCTTAACTTGGCAATTCTTGTTGGGAAAAGAATGGAAAAATAGTGGAGATTCAAAAAAAAATGTAAACAAGAAAAAACATTGTCAAAATATTGAAATCACAATTTTCAAAGAAAAAAGGTTATTCCTAATGAATAAATATTTTTAAAAGCTTTTAATAATTCTAACATTAAACACATGATAAATTATAATATCAAATTTATGTGAAAAAATTTAAGTTCAATTTTTTAGGTGATTATAAACCTTATCTAATTTTTCTGAAAATTTAAAATAAATATTAATGATGTACTTTTTTTTTGTTGTGATGAATTTCCACCGTTTTACAAACATAAGAAAGGCCATCAACATCAATAAAAGATTTAAAAATTTTTTTTACATTTTTATATGTTGAAAATCATATAATTGTACAATGGGTTCTAGGACTTCTAACCAATTGTTTTTAATATTTTAACAAATTTTGTACTTCCATATATGGCTTATAGTCAAAACATGTTTAAATTTTGTTATGGATTATTTTGGAAAAACTGAAAAAAAAAAAATCATTGATGTCACTATTATTATCACCATTTATAATTCATTCATTCATTTATTTTTTAAATGAAAAATTAAATTCATCTCTTAATATTTAAACATAAACTTGTAACAAAATAAGCTTACATAAATTGATAAACCATGTTTAAAATGAAAATAATAAGTATAAAATATTGATAAAATTTCATAATAATAATAATATTTATAAAATTTTAATTTTAATCCATTTTTTCAACATGGACTTTTTTTCCATACACCAAAAAAAATGGGGAAAAAAATTAGGGATTATTTTTGCAATTTTTCTGGTGTGGCATCATAAACATTCATAATAATAAACTTGTTCATGCTGCTTAAAACAAACTAAGGAAAAAATATACATTTTAATTTACATAAATGTACAATAATTTAATATATGAAATTTTTTTAATTTAGAGGTCTACATGCATTGGAGACTTTGCATGCATGATCATTTTAACCTAATCAATAACCCATTCAATTATAAATGTGAGACTTCCCAAATTTTTATACATCCATTTAAAAAAAAATTAGTGAATGCAAAATGCAACTCATGAATAATGGATTTAACAACATTCAAAATGAATGATTCAACTCATGGGTAAATGTTAATAGTTTAAGAGACATGCGAAAAAATTCACTAACATATTCAAATGTAAATATGAAGCATTTAGTTGTTATGTATGTTTTGCATATATATTAGTAAGCACAATATGCAACATTTGAATAATGGTTTCAATAAGCTCAAAGTGAATGATTTGACTGATGTAAAAATGTTGATAGTTCAAAAAATGTGAAAAGAATCATCAAATAATTTAAGAATAATTGTAAAATATTGAGTTTCATGTGTTTAATATATTATAATAAGTGAAAAATGTAATTTGTGAATAATGGCTTTAATATATTAAAAGTGAATGGTTAAACTCTAATAATTGAAGAGATGTGAAAAAAATCACGAATTCATTCCAATATAAATGTGGGGTTTAAAATTGTTGCATGTGTTTTAATAAATTACGGTAAGTGTAAAATGCAACTTCTAAATAATGGTTTTAACACATTAAAAGTTGATACTTCAATTCATGTACCATGTTGATAGTTTTTAAAAAATCAAAAAGTTCATTAATTCATTATAATGCATTGTGTAAATAAAATTAAAGGCTACTTTAATTTCCACATCAACAATTTGAAATTATTAAATAATTAAATATAATTCAAATTATATTCATAAATGAATAACATAGTGAACATAACAACTATGAAAGATATTGACCATTAATTAGTGCAATAAATCACTTACAAATTTAAGATGGGTTGAATGTAATTGAAATGTAGTCAAATCGGACAATAGTCGCAATGTGTGGGGGTGGAAAAGGACAAGATTTCTTCTTGTGGAATGCAATGAAAATATTATAAAGAAATGAAGTTTGACCATGTGCAACAACTAACTCCCTTGTGTAGTGGAGTCCAAAAGTCACCTATAATGAATCATGAAATCATTATGCACAAGTTTGAACTTTTTTACTTACAAGTAAACCCTAATATTTATTTTCGAAGAATAATTTATGTTGTTGCATGTGATGCATTTAAATAAAATTTTTGGTGGAATGTTTCTTTATTGTTTTTCTCATCAGGGTGTAATTTAAAGAAGCCATGTAGTAAAAGGTTAATATCCTTTCCAAGGACTGCATTTTGCACATGACATTATTGTGTTGGTCAATTTTCCTAATTTCTTCATTTTTCATACCTAGTTTATAGTTTTGTTTTGAATATAATAACTTTTTACTATAGCTTGGTCTATATCATTTATATATAATGCATCCACGCCCTAAATAATATAAAAATGAATAACTTTTGTTAAAAACAATTTTTAAATTCATGATTTTTAGGGTCAAAAGCATGTTTGAAAGTTAATTGAAATAAATATGTTCAAATGCATTTTTACATGAAATTTACCAATTTCAAGTGCTTTTGCTTTTATAATAATCAATGTTAGGACCATTTTCAAATTTGAGAAGGAATGGTGCACATTTGATAAGGAAAAAGGACATTTGAAAAAAAAAACCCAAGTTGTCACAATTGCTTTGCAAAAGGTTTTTTGAAACACTATCAATTTGCATCAAGTTTTGAATAATGGAACTTTATAAACAATTATTCAAAACTTGAAACTTAAAAAGGAAAAGAAAATGAAAATCTAATTCATTATGCTCCTCTTGTGATTTTTCAAAGATATAAAATTACAATTTAAATAGTTGTGACACAATCCTTGCCTCCTTTTAATGCGTTTACACCCATCAAGTCCCCCTCTCTTGTTTTTACCATGTATGCATATAAACAAAGGTTATAGTATTGGAGTAAAAAATATATGTAGATGTATAGAATTTGTGGAATAGGTTTTGCCTAAACATAATAAAACTTATGTGACATTGAGATTGTTAGATTTAGACCTTTGAATTGTTTTAAGGACTTTTTTTTAGTAAATTGGCACTAAAATGTTGTAATAGCCTCATAGACTTATGTCTAAATGTGAAGAAACATTTAGATTCTTTTAATGCTAAATTTTAAAGAAATTGTTTATTTGAAATATCAAATTTTTAAAAATTGCAAGGGAAGGAAAATACAAAAATTGGTGAAAATTTGAAAGCTTCTTGTTAGGCCAAGCTACCATGGCAAAAAATGTATTTAATAATTGAAACATTTTTTTATCCTATAATTTTGTAAAACATTATTTCTCTCCAATTTTGTAGTACAAAATGTTATAAAATGTTCCATTACATTAAAGGTTCAGAATCCAAAGAACCCATCAAAGAAATTGCCTATTATTTATTGCAATTCTTTTGTAAATTATTATTTTCATTGTTAAAATGAAATTTGAAAAATACTAATTATTCAACACTTAAATCATAAATGTTGAACTTGAAAAGGTATTACAATAATTGATCATTAAATAAAGGACGAGTTTCAATGTTTAAAGGATTATTTGATAACCTAGGATAAAGTAATGAAATTTGCACATGGCTTTTCCATGTGACATGTGCAAAGACATGCAAATTGCAAGGAGATTTAAAAACGAACTTTAGCACTTTGAATTCCAATTTAAGACTTTTGGTTCTTATGGATATTGCCTTCAAACTCCTCTCTAATGGTTTTTATGTCTTGTGTTGGAATATGATCAAATGAAACCAAGTTTAGTTCATGAGTTCTTTTGCATTCAAAATATAGGGAAGATTTCCTTGAACCAATTTCAAGATGTCATCACCTTGGATTTGTATAAAAAGTGTGAGAATAAATTTCACAACACATGGTATCCCTCATAATGGAGGCATTTTTTGAATACATGTACAAGGTAAAGACCATTCTTCATTTTTTATTAACAAAGTTGAATTATTCTTCCATTTGACAATGAACATAATCTAGGTATGTACTTTTCTTTGTGCATGTAACAAGAGCTATTAGTAGCTGTTAATATTGTAATCACCACAAGGAATTTGCATATTGATGACTAGTTTTTTCAACTATTTTTAAGTCATAAATGCCACAGGTGACTATAATTTGTTCTAGTTGCCTTGTAATCTAATGTAAATTAATACCATATAAATAATTTATTTTATAGAATTATAAATTTTATTACTTTTACATGTATAATATTTTAAGTTTTACTTGAAATTATGATTAAATTTTTTTTGTAAAAATAAATTACATATATTTCAAATCTCAAACCTTTATTTTTTAAGGTGTACCACTATGGACAAAAAGGACCTAATCCTTAATGGAGTCCCTTTTTTTCTTATATTTTGATCCCCATCAATATTAATGAGTTAAAATGTGTCAAATTATTCATAAGTACCATATTTTAAACCACTATACTTCTAGATTCCATCAATCTCATTCATTTTGTGTCTTTACATGGTCAAATAGGATTATGTAAATGAGTGCAAAAAGGTGACAATGTGACAATATTTTGATACTCCTTAAAGAATTTAGACCCAATATATCATAATTGTACCAACAAAATTTAGATATATGATATATAACTTATACACATATAATGTTTATAAATGGATCATAAATTAACCCTACTACCTAGTTAGCACATTCAACAAATAAATTACATTGCCTACTTAATTAAGTAGTTATTTCAAAAAAATCACATATCAACATGACAAAGTACCTATTATTTAACCCACATATATATGACCTAGTAGCTACTTATTGCCTACTACCTAACCTAATAGCTAGATTAATTACATAGTTTATCTAATTAAATAATGAATTTATAGAAAAACATTATCACATATTAATTACCCTTACTATTTATTACTTAATCCATATTCATGCTTCCTATTACATATCCTACTTAATTATTACCAACTATTTAGCTTAATTTATAAATTGATTAATTGCATAGCCTACCTAATTAGTTAATTAAACATAATACTATTTCATTCAACACAATCAAATATTTACTAATAATTAGCCTACTTATATATTAGTACCCAATACCTACTACCTATTACGTAGCCTAGCTAGTTAAATAACTAATTAAAAACATTATGGTATATCAACATGATAAAATTTATTGTTGGAAGTTCCAAATGATGGTCCATCTCTACCATTGCCACCAATCCTTTAAAGTTTCACAAACCCACCAAACCCTACTATAGATTTAATTGTTAGTTCATTCAAGAAAGCTATGAAAAATAATTAGACCAATAAATCCAACAATTTCATTGGCCAACCAACTCATTTTTGTTACATTTAATTACATGTACATTTGTAATCATGATTTATAGTCGCAATTGAACTTGAATAAAATGCTACATGGTGTCTAATGGCTTATGAATCACATCCCAAGTCGCAAAAAAATTACATTTTCATCTATTTTCAAATTCCACTAAAAATATATTATATAAATTCATTTTTCATTTTCACTTTCATCCAAATGGGCATTAGTCACAAGTCATAATTGCATATGCAATTACAAACCATTTTTTAGTTGTTTTTATGATTATAAGTCGTTTTTACCATGGTGCCACGAAGGATAATAATTAAAAAATGAAGTGGACACAAGTCGCACTAGTAGAAAACAACCCTTTTTAAACCAAAACGTTTTTTACTACACGTTGTTTGCAATTGTGTTGCAACTAGGATTTTTTATTAAAAAACAAAATACTGGCAATTCCCATTTAAGTCGACCCATCTACATAATTGGTAAACAATTGAAAACAATTTTCGACTAGGTGGACAATTGTCGAATATTCTTGGCATCAACAGAATCTCCTTAGTTGGATAGCTTGCATTTTCAATGGATAGTAAAAAGCACGTCCCAATTTCACATGTGTGCCAACTTCACTAGTCTAGTATTCAACTACGTCAATGACACCATCAACTAACAAATGGATGATAAAATGTCTTGGGGGTCAAATGAAACAAAAAATGGATTACATAAACGAAATAACAAATGAATGCAAATGACTTCAACTAATGGATCACCATTAATGAAAACAAGTGGCAACTATCATCTAGCATATCAACATTGAATCCATGTACAACCAGTTACAACCATGTTATAATTAGGTAATATATGGATGTTAAAATGTCATAAAACATTATATATATCAAATTTTCAATTGATTTAAATATTTCCTTACACTATTATCATCAATGTCAATGTTTAAGCTCAAAGCAAGTTCATCAGCTCCCAATAGTGGGAATAGATAAATGTTTTAAAAAGGAACCTAATCTATGATAGTAGTTATGACAGTTGGAAATTTCACATCCAAAAATGAGAGACAAAAAATCATAGTAGCCTTTCTCTAGTCTTGCCATTTTCAGGGCCTTCCAAAAACACGCCCAGTACTGATGAACAAATGATAAGTTGCTTCAAGAGTTGTTAAATAATCTTAGAATTCAAGTATGTTTCTTGGAATATAATATCCAAAGTAATGGCACTTGTCACAAACTCTTAATATTGGAATTTTCTACTTGTTGATCATTAGATGTGCACAAGTTCTTACCAATTTCAAATGGAATTCAATTTTATATTCAAAGTTATTTTCAATAGAAATTTTGATCGAACACTTCCTTCTTTGTCCATCATCTATGATTAAAGGTTTTACTTCTTTGTATCAATCTATACTAATATGTTGCTTCTATTGTCTTTTAGCCTCATGTAAAATTATGTAATTGTGAAAGGATCGTCTCAAAATGGAAAATAGATTGCCAAAAATCTTATTAGTGTAAGAAGTGGGAAGTAATCAAAGACATCTACGGAAATCATCCACACATTGGCATTCCCATACCTGCATGCACACCCAACACATGTACCACTTTATTACTTGACTCATCAATGTAGTGTTTGTTTTGTTAAGAAAAAGTTAGTTTGGCACATCAAGGTGGCTACAAATCCAAGGAAGTTGATGGACATCATTGCATTTTCAAGCCATGCTTACAAAAAGTGAATAACAAGACCTAAAGCCAAAACATGAATTGCTCTCAAGTGGCCCTAAGAAATGCCCAAAGTGAAAGCCATGAAGTGTTTTTTATAGGGTTTTTGGAAAAAAACTTATGAATTTTGACTTGACAAGTATGATCTTGACCTATACATAAAAGAATTTTCATACCTAGGTTTGGCCCAAATTTGCCGAGTTTTGAAGAAAGAAAAGTTCACCAGATTTTGATGATATAATTTCTAATAGGTAGCCAGGATGTAGAAGTCCAAATCCACTAAATCATCTTATGGATTATCACCACTTTAGCTACATAAAAAATTTGAGAACAAAAACCTTGTCATGGATGGGCCTAGTTTGAAAACAAATAGCTATTGCCATTATTCATTTTCACATACTTTCATGATAGATGCCATACACTTGGGTGGTCTATTCCAAACCACAAATAACCTTAAAATCAACATAAGCGTTATGTTTATATTCAAGATTGCCAAATGCAATTGTCTTTTTGAACCATAGAAGCTTCCCTATTACACACATAACATTCAACTACAAACCCAAACAACAATTTCAATGAAACCAGTGAAGAAATTATGATAGGCACAGATGAGGATGGAGGGGATTGAAATGTTTGGAAAAGGAAAGAGAGTAGATCCCACATGTTGGCTTTCATGGTCCTATTAGGCTATATAGGATATTTGGCCTACATAATGCTACTCCAAATCATAATTGACTGGGTCATGCAATTTCATGATGGGAGAAAATGGGTTATCAAGTTGGAAAAACATTGCAAATCAAGTGGAAATAATCTCCATTGTTAATGATCCATCCAAGTTCAAAACCTATTGATATTTCGACTTCAAATGTAGATACATTAGCAAATGTGGGTCTTTTTATTAAACATGGCAAGACATGTTTTCGATAACACAACTTACTTCACCCCATCAAAATATGGTGATGGCATATTACAAGGAGGTTGTGGATCTTGTTACTTGACCATGACAACTTGGCTCTATCAACAAGCAAGAGACAGTAGATCTCCCAATGTCGATTAGCAACAACATGTTTCCCAATATCAGCCTACAAATTTCCATTCCCCAATTTGCAATTGTTAACACCTCTAGCCACATATTTTTTCCATTCTTTGTAACTGTAGCATATCATGGACATACCTACTACATTTGCAACTCCTCAAACACTAATGGTACTACTAAATTTCACAAAAAATTATATAATGCATAAGCATTCTAGCTATAGTAGTCAAATTCCAGATTGAAGCAATGACACTACACCATTAGCCTTTTGAAAAGACTAGTATGGCCAAACAACTTTCTTTCATGAGGTTTCATATGGTGCTAAAATCATGTTAGATTTGATAATTTCAATTATCTCGCATCACCAATGATCACAAATAGTCCATATGTAATTGTAAAATAAGAAAAAAATTGCATGGGATTTAAAGACAGTGTTGTGTACCTACAAAATCGGTTCTTGGCTAGCTAGGATGTGTTATTAGGCAACTTCACACAAACATTGCTTCACTAGTGCTTGTTGATCACCACACACCAAACTCCCAAACCTAATTATCATGCAAAAAATCAAGTTTTTTTGTTGGCCATAATAACACTACTAGAAATTTTGGGTTTTACAACTATCATTTGCAACTAAAATTCAGTTGCATGCCACACATGCAACTGCAAATTTGTGTAGTTGCCTAAGACAAGTTGCATAAAACATGCAGTTGCATGCGACACTACGTATGCAACATGTGTATACAATGTTAGTATACATGTTCATATATACATACCAATCCAATGTAGTTGCACTTTATGTGCAACTTTCCTTGCAACTACATGCAATTAATCAAAATATGACACATGTTTAAAAATTAAACAACTAGCTTGTGGACACGTGTCATTATTTTATTTTTTTTAGTTTTCAAAATTAAAAATTCATTGGATTAATCTTAATCATTAAAGTTTTTGCCATTAGGATGATGACACGTGGCACATCATGGAACGTTCATTGACCATTTGACATGTGTTCAATATTTTAACATCAATTATATGGTGACACGTGGCAATCAAGGCCCACCTATTTTTAAAATTTTAAATATTAATGAATGAAATCTAAGTCATCCAATTTATGGCTAATAAAATGTTGATAGGTGGTGCTTAGGTAGGTAGATAATACTTAAACCCTATTAAGTAAGTAGGTTGAAAATTAGCTAAGCTTAGGTTATATAAGTAGGTTTAGAATAATTCGATTTTATTTTTAAGTTTGACCATTTCATAAAGGTCAAGCTTTTTTCACTCATCCCCAATGGCACTTGGTGTTTGGTTTTAACATAACTATTGCTCCTACTTATATACTGAGCCAAATAGAATTAGAAGCCAAAGGATATGGGTTAAAACATTCCATTGCAAACCTCATGAACCAACCTAGTTGCACATTAGATGTAACTACTATATTAAAGTATAACAACTAGGGGAGGGTTCTATTGCTTTTTGTGTCCAAACAAAACTTGAAGCCCTCCTTTTGGAAGATCTAACACACTAGGAATCGTTGAAAAAAAATTAGAAATGAGAAAGTTATGGCCCCCCAAAGTAAAGGGGGTCAAAAAACTCAAAAAAGAAACTATTGAGGCCGGTTTTTAAACACCCAAAAAGTTAATTTTATGTTTTTTTTTGCTATTAGAGTTCCAATGTGATTTGTAGGACTTCAGATGGCGCTCCTATAGCACTTTAAAACGTTTAAAATGAATAAAAAATAAGAAAATTATGAGCTTTGAAATTAGGAGGGGTCCTAAGAAAAAAACAAAAAACAAAATGTTTTATAACTTGGAAAACTTATTTTTCTTCTTGTTAGTTTTTCATTATTCATTTTCTTTTGCACTTCAAAGGTGATTATAAGATATTTTGAAATATGATTTCTTAATGAAAATAAGATTTTAATATTATTATTTAATTTAAATTGATAATTTCTTAGGATGTTTATATACTTATAGGTTAATTAATGTAGCCTATTTACATTAATATTTTAACATAAACAATAAAATTTAAATATATGATACCTATTGATTATATATATAATTGATTATCACTATAATCATAATAAACATTTAATTAATAATTATGATTATTTATAATAAATTTTCTAATATTATCATATTAATTGATTTTGAATATTTTTTGTTTAATCAAATGTACATTTTTCTGAAAAAATATTCCAAAATAAAATAAAGTCAAACATATTTAAACCATGGTTTAGTTTAACATAATTTAACATAATTTAGTTTAGTAATAATTAGTTTAACCTAATTTAATTTAACTATTGTCAATTTTAGCCTAATTTAGTTTAGCCATAAATATTTTAGCATAATTTAATTTAACCATATTTATTTTATCCTAATTTAATTTAGCTTAATTTAATTTAGCCACAATAAATATAGTCTAATATAGTTTAGCCATAAATATTTTAGCCTAACTTAATTTAGCCATAATTAGTTTGGCCTAACTTAATTTTACCATATTTATTTTAGCTTAGTTTAATTCAACTTAATTTAGTTTAACCATAATTAATATAGTTTAATTTAATTTAGCCTAACTTGATTGAACCATAATTAATTTGGCCTAACTTAATTTAGCCATAGTTAATTTAAATTAATTTAATTTAGCCATAATTGGTTTAATCTAATAAATTTAACCATGGTTAATTTTAGCCTAACTTAATTTAACTATGGTTAATTTAGCTTAATTTAACCATGGTAATTGAACTTGATTTAATTTAGTTTAATTTAAATTAGCCATAATTAATTTAACCTAACTTAATTTAGCCATGGTTAGTTTAACTTTTTAGTTTATTTAACCTAGGTTAATTTAGGCCAGCCTAAGTTAGCATGGGGTTAACTTTAGTACTAAAGGTACATAATATTATTATATATAGCCTATGTACATATATTAAGTATAATATTTAGGAATGTATAAGTTTAGACCATTATTTTTATGACACGTGTCCATGTTGTACACATTTTGACGCACTCCCAACTCCTTAAAGGACTCAAATGTGAGCCCAAGTAGAAAACAACGGAAGAAGGAGGGGTCGGAGCACGCTCCCTAGTTCACACTTTGAGGGGTAAAGGGGCATGTTGGAGCTCCGGGATGGGACTAGAAGAGTTGACAAGCTTCACTCACTCACACGGGCCTGCACACAACCCACACAAAGTGGTTAATGCATAGTTGGAACACCCTTGGTGCTAGGACGAGCCACGGGCAACACGGACACACAAGACTCACCACGGCCCGGACTTGGGGGAAGCCACCACCTTCCCCCTTATAGTATACTCTGCAGCTCTCCACGGA
>Ga0116227_10001992_pt1 | contig 46608 bp, 35 predicted proteins | sample S1TSphgellanicum_FD_89693 | JGI IMG/M metagenome (GOLD analysis project Ga0116227, IMG submission 89693) | Host-associated microbial communities from peat moss isolated from Minnesota, USA - S1T2_Fb - Sphagnum magellanicum MG | ecosystem: Host-associated > Plants > Peat moss > Unclassified...
AAAAAAAAAAAAAAAAAAACCTCAAATCATAATGGCCAAGCCCTATTTTAAAAATAAATTATTGTACCCATTAAAAAGGTAAAACTCCTATAATGAAAGTTGTGGTAATGAAACAAAGCATTGACACAACCACCAAATTAACAAAAGTAGAATCACGCAATTCATTTTCCTTTTCTATTCAATTTTAAAACGTAAGCAAGTGGGTTGTGACATAATCATTTTGTGATGTTGTTGTGCATACTACAAACAATGGACTATGAACATTAAAATTGCAACTTGAATTAATAAGGGATTCGTGAAAGACTTACAAAACACATGAAACATAAAATATTAATTTTGCATTCCACACATGCCACGTTCAACAAAAACACAAGTTTGCAAGTTGAATAAGATTTGCACAATCCAACATAACCACAAATTTTTTGATTGTTGAAGGAGCCAACATGTTGCACAACATGGGTGCAATTTTAGAAAAAAAAACCTAATTTGCACTCATCATATTCCTATCTAGCTCCATCATCACCTACAAAATTCAATATTAATATTGTTTACAATATTGTGAAGCCCAAGACCTAAGTTGGTATGGTATGCAAACTCTAAACCCTAAAGACATGCCCACCCAAATATGAATATCACCTAGGTACATAAATCAATTTTTGTACCCAACTAATATGTTCTTCAATATATATATATATATATATATATATATATATATAATTTTAATTTTTATTGATATTATGTACCTAGGTTGCACCTTATATACCAATACAACAACATTAGTATTTATCCACAATTTGTTTGTAATCTACCATTGTTGTTAAATTTTGCAAGTTTATAAGTAAGTGGAATGGATCTGTGTTCAATAATTTTTTTAAAAAAACCTACAAATTTATGGAACTCTTTCCACATTCAACATTAGGCCTACACTTTAGAAATACCTTACAATTCAATCAAATTTAGGACTTTCCTAAATCAAACTTTTCACTTTGTATTTACAAAGTTGGATACTTTTCCTTTACTCTATGGCCAAAATTCCTTAAAACAAAAGGCACAAGGAATATGTGTTAGAACCCAATATGTTATTACCCGGTTCTTTCATAAAAAACATGACAGCTCTTTGAGGATTTGAAATAACTGGATCTAGTGGTCTTTTATTTCTAATTTTTTTCCCCAAAACAAGAGGAATCGATGGTTATCTTATTTTGAAAGTTTTTAAAAAGCAAAACCTGCAGTTATTGAAAAATCAAATACCCACCCAACACTAATAAATAGATATGGGTACTTGAAAATTCATGCAATATAGAGAATTACAACACATTTTTAAATGAAAACTAAGCAAGTTCCAGATCAAAGTCTCAAACCACTACATTTTTTAAAAATTCAAAAATTAAAATAAATAAAAATAAAAATAACACCAACAACACATTTTTGGATGGAGTCTAAACTTGAAACTCAAGTGGATAGAAAAAAAAGGTCCAAAAAAAAAGGACAAGAGAAGAAAACCAAATAATGAAATAACAAACCATACATGTAATAATATGTTGCAAGAAACTTGTAAGCACATGGAAATTTTTTTGGGGGAGTTTTCATTTGGAATTATGGCAGCATGTACTTGAAACAAGTTTGTGAAAGAATGAGTAAATGAACATTAGGTTTGAAATATGCGGTCCAACCCATAGTTTTGGCTCACTAAGAATATAGTGCTCAACAAAATTTGATGCCATGATCAATGCAAGTATTGGGTTTGAGTCAAAATACACTAATCATTTAAATGACTTTACATATGCCAAGTTTAATTTATTCACACTAGACTCATGTAAGTGTATATGAGAATGATTTACACTACCTTTGTGTATATGTACATGAGATTATACTTGCATGGAGTGTATATCCTAAACCGTATACACACCACAAGAATGATTTCAACTAGATGAACCAATGTTTGGGTAGGTATTATAAACCATTCCCAAACCTTCATGGGTTCTCATGCCAATTTTTTAATCTTATAACTACTTTTTTTTTTAAAAATTCGAAGAACCATCAAATCATCTTTTGTAGAGACATTGGTTCTTTCATGATTAAAGAAAACTAGAACTGGTGATTTTTAATTTTTTTTTAATTAAAAAAAATGGAATCAGCAACAATTATATAAATCAAATACCCAGCTAACATCAGTCAAAACTAGAGTTGGATGGGCATATTGATTTTAATATATCATTTTGATTCCAAACCGGGTTAGGATAAGTGTATATAAGCTCGCAAAATTATCCATCTAGGTAAAGGTAAACCCTGGGACATTTCATCATTTACTCTATATTTACAAATGAGCAAATTTAGGATAGAATTAAAATGTTTGCAAATGTATGGCACTTTGCCAAGTGGAGAAATGCAATTGGTTATGCAATTTTGGTATTGCAATCATGAACATTACACATGAAATTTCAAACACCCAATACTTAACAAAAATCAACCAAACTAAAAACCAATCAACAGCTTCAAAAAAATACCTTTAAAAGAAACCACATTGGATTGAACACTAGATTTTTTTAAAAAACCCTAATAAGTGAGGGAGGGTTTATAGAGATCAAAGAAACCCTTTGTTTTTTCTCCCCTATTTTGGGTAATGAAGGAAGGCAATAGATACACACAAAAAAAGAAAAAAAAAGAAAAAAGACTTGAGGAGGAACTGGGGAAGGGAGTTGTGTGGGGGGATGGGAAAGCTTGTTTGTAGGGGAGTGATTGTTTGGGGGAATAAAGGTCTGCATTGCAAAAAAGAGAGCTAAAAGAAAGTTGACCAATTGATAGACACACCGGAGATTAAAAAAAAATACAAAGGGAAAAGGAAAAAAAAAAAGGGGAGAATTTACACGATGTCAAGTTAGCTCGAAAAGAAAGACAGCCAATTCCTCTTTACAAATTATCTCCTAAACTCAAGTAATATCTCAATTCACACTTGATGTTAAGTCAGTGTTAAATGAAAATCTAGGTGGCATCCTAGATGGCACCCAATGTTAAATGGGCCGTAGCTTAATGTTAAGTGAATGTTAGCTTAACATAATAAAAAAATTCATGGTCACTAGGTTTAAGTCCTAAATGGGTAGCATAGCATGGTGGTAGGAGACTCAATTTTAGAAAAGAGATCATTATTTTCAATTTTCAGCATAATAGAAGGGTTGTGTGTAAGCTTGAAATTGTTAATTTTCACATTGTTTTTTCTGAATTCAATTGGGGGAGTTTATGAGCATCACAAGAGTTTGAAGCATGTGTTTATAGATTTTCAAGAGTATGTGATTTCCAGTGTTGTGTGTGTGTGTGTGTGTGTGTGTGGATGTATAGTGATTGATGGGTTTTGGGTTTTTGTCTTTTTGATTGGGGGAGTTTTGAGATCATCAGAGAGCAGAAGTGTTTGAAGCATGTGTTATAGATTTTGAAGAGTATGTAATTTCTAGTGTTTTTTTGTGTGTTTGGTTTTTAGAAGAGAGGGGAGAAGAGGAGAGAGGAGAAGAGAAGAGGAGAGGAGAGATGGTGTACAGTAATAAGCATGGGAGGCAGGAGAGAAGAATGCCTGCGTCTGCTCTGGTCTTCACTGTTGCTGTGGTGTTGAGTTTCCTGTTGATTGCACTTTGGATCTTGGCTTTTCCCCAGGAGGGCTCGTCGTATTCAAATGCAACAGAAGCAGTAGCAGCAAGGAGGAGGGGGAGGGAAACGGATCATGTGGGTGGTGGTGTTGTTTCCAGTGGGTGGAATTCAGAGCACGCTGATGCGGGCTGGGAGAACGTCGACATAGTGGATGCACATGGAAAGCAACAACTCGCTGGCAACGAGGAGAAGGAATCGTTCCGAACGGAAGACAGATCTGATCAACAGAATGAGATGGTGGAGAACAACAGCAGTTCCTTCAAATCGGTCGATGATGATCTTTTCACAGAGCAGTCCGACATCCCAAAGGAAAGTAAGAAGAAGAAGAAGAACATGGGTGGTGACACCAGTAGCCAGACACAAGAATTCAACACAAAACCCACAATCACAGCAGAAGCGGTGGAAGAGCAGAAGAAGCAAGAGGGTAGTTCACCAAGCAACAACAACAACGGTAGTAAGGAATTCAGTTCAGAATCTGAGACTACAACTGCCATGACTAGAGAGAAAAAGGAAAACAAAATTGAGGATGGGGAGGATGAGGAGGAAGAAGAACAACAACAAAAGTCCCTCTCCCAAGGTCTGCAGGAAGTAGTAATGGGTGATTCAGGAGCAGCAAGGGAGGAAGAAGCAGCGGCTGCTGTGAAATACAAGTGGAGAAGGTGTACATGGAGAGGTGCACAGGACTACATCCCTTGTCTGGATAACAAGAACTACCTAAGACACAACAAAGCTCACAAGCATTTTGAGCACCGGGAGCGACACTGTCCTTCAGAAGCAGAGCAACCTAAATGTTTGGTCCCTTTGCCTCTGGGTTACAAGGCACCAATTCTCTGGCCCCAGAGCAGAGATGAAGTGAGTCTCTTGTCTTTTTTTATGTTTCTTCAAAAACCTTACAGGCAGCAAATAAATTGCACACAACACATATGGATTGAATCAAATCTCCTTCACATCCACATGCATGCCAGAGGTTTTGGTCAACCATGATTGATCATCATGCATGCACGCCTGCCATTTTTGTTACTGCAATTGCAAAAATCAACAATGTTGAGGATGAGTCAGAGGGGATTCAATGCCAGCAGCAGATAGATGGATATGTCTTCAAAAACCTTGCCAAATTGCATAACACAGACAGAGATTTCTTCCACATTGCAATTGTGAAGCTCCTTAAAATTTTAGTATTTTTCCCTCTGGGATTGTTCTGGCAGAGAGTTGTTTGAGGTTAGTCATGGATTTAGGGTCAAGTGTGTTCACAAGCTTGGCTTCTGGGGGGGGGGTGTTGGGGTTTGGATTTTAATCTGCCAAGTTCCTACCATGATACTCAAGAGTACTTTCTATTTTGTGGTTGTCTTTTTTGGATCTATTTTGATGTGGCAGAAGGAACATATATTGTTCAATATGAGTTATGTTTTCTTTTTTGAAAGAAAATATCAAATTGTGACATGGGGAGGAAAACACATGTTTTGTTGTTTGGGTGATTGCAGGTCTGGTACGACAATGTTCCATATCAGAAGCTGGTGTCATTCAAGGCAGATCAAAACTGGATGAAGAAGATTGAAGATAAACTTGTGTTTCCAGGTGGTGGAACTCAATTCAAGGATGGGGCAGGCCAATATATCAACTTTATTCAAAGGGTGCGACATTTTCATTCACATTGCTCTGTATCACTGTTGCTTTGAAGTTTATCGACTGCCTAGTCTTTTGTTCACAATCACACATATTCTTTTTCAATTTTCATTAGGTCCTGCTCTGGAATTTTTATCCATCTTTTTCTCTCTTGCAGTTAGTTCTCTGATATAATCCAGAGAAAAAAGAACTTGGGACTGATTTTGCTCAGGATTACATCTCAAGCTTTTTTCTGAACAGAATGGTTTCCTTGGTACCAGGCTTATCCAGAGATAGAGTGGGGAAAGAACATTCGGGTGCTTCTAGATGTTGGGTGTGGAGTGGCCAGCTTTGGGGGCTACTTGTTTGACAGGGATGTGATTACCATGTCATTTGCCCCTAAGGATGAACATGAAGCTCAAGTGCAGTTGGCATTAGAAAGAGGGATCCCTGCAGTCTCATCAGTCATGGGCACACAACGCCTGGTGTTTCCCAGTAATGTGTTTGACATTGTGCATTGTGCACGTTGCCGTGTCCGCTGGCACGGTGATGGTATGCTCTTCTGCTCTCTCATTATTTCTTCACTCTTACAAGGTCATGTCTCTTGAAGGATATCCACTGACAAGAGGAACTGGATTTAGCAATAACCCAAGACTCAAGCTCTCCATGTTTATTTCTCTCATTTCTTCCTCTTTTCTTTGTTTGTTTCTTCATTGTTCTGTCTTCTTTCTGCATTTCCCATTTCTTCTTGGTTTCCTGGGTCATCATCTCCCTCTCCTTTCTGTTTTGTTGTGCTAGCCCGCCCAGCATCATTGCTGAGTCGTCCTGTTACTGCTGGTCTCGTGGCAGAAACTCAGTATGTTGTTGGTTGATGTATGACAGTGACCTGCACCCAATTGAATTTCTGTCATCTGATGATGTCTGTGAGGATGTTTTGGTAATGGGTTACTACTCTACATGTTGCTATTGCTTTGAAGATGAATGCCACTGTCACTTTTGTTCAGACCACTCCTCAGTTTTGTCTTTGTTTTTTCTGGGGTTTTGACTTTTAATTCTCTTCTTTGATTATAGATCATCTCTCAGTTTTATGAAGGTTGATGTATATCATAAGCATGGAGAAGTTTCTCAATACTTATGGAGGTATTTGCTTGTTTTTATTTTCCCAACAGGTGGCCTTCTCCTCCTGGAGCTCAATCGGATTCTGAGACCAGGAGGCTACTTTGTGTGGTCTGCAACACCTGTGTACCAAAATGATCCAACAGATCAGCAAGCTTGGAATAGTTATTTTTCTTGACTCTGTTTTTCTTTTTCTTTTTTATTAACCATAGCTTTTGAAGGGTCAGATTTGTTAGGTGGCTGTTTTGTAGCATTCTCCCTTACTGCTGCCAATTAGAAAATTTCACTGTCTGATCAGTCACAGGAATCTACATGCTTGTACAATGAAACACCAGTTCTGGGAAGGAGTCGGACTGGCCAGTGTGACAAGTGAGGATGTAGTGATCTGACATGCAGTTAACCTTCTTTTGCAACAGAAACACTTGCTGTTACAGAAAGCATGTCCTGGAAATTGGTGGCCAAGCAAAACTCTAATGAAGCAGCAATTGGTGTTGCAATATTTCAGAAACCCAAGGACAATGAGCTGTATAAAACACAGAAAGTTGCTACTATGCTCCCATTTTGTCCTGATGCTGACAATGCCGATGCTGCTTGGTGAGTTTTGCATCTCAAAGATTTTTCTTAGCTAATCTCAAATAGGGAAATTATTCCTTCCTCTACCCTAAGCTGAGGAACCCAAGCCTGAAATACTTGATGCAGGCATTCTACATATTTAGGATGCACTGTACCTGTGTCAGCAGCTGATGACTCGTTGGCGAGTTGTTTGCAGGTATGTGAAAATGAGAAAATGCATCCACAGAATACCAAACAGTGCCCGTTCAGAATGGCCAGCACAGTGGCCTGACCGGGTGAATGCCACACCTGCCTGGCTAACTGATTCTCAGATCGGTATCTATGGGAAGCCAGCTCCTGAAGATTATCGTGCTGACACAGAACATTGGGAGCATGCTGTTCACAAGTCTTATCTACAGGGGGTTGGGATTGACTGGACCACCATTCGCAACATCATGGACATGAATGCTGGCTATGGCGGGTATGTGTGTGCCTCTGATCTTGTAAACACCTTCTGATGATTTCTACTTGTAGCATATTGTAGCATGTCTCCAAGCCTGGTCTATGTGTGACCCATGAGTTTAGGGTTTAAGGTTTAGGGAAAGAATTGGAGGAAGAGGCTGAAAAGACAAGAGAAGATTAAAAGAAGATTCATGAAGGAATTGTTGTAGAATACAGAGTTACACATTAGTAGTCATGAATCAAATCATGATGTAACATTCCAAACAAGATCTGTTGATTGGCTAAGCAGGTTTGCTGCTGCTCTCATCAAGCAACCAGTGTGGGTGATGAACATTGTACCCATAACAGAGCCAGACACACTGCCAATTATTTATGACCGAGGTTTGATTGGAATGTACCATGATTGGTGTGAGCCTCATAGCACCTACCCACGTACTTACGATCTATTGCACGCCAACCACATCATCAGCTCCACAAAAAACAGGTATCTGTCAGTCTCTTCTCTCCCTTCCATTCTGCATTCTGTATGTTACTTTTCATATGGTTTTATCATGTGCTACCGATGAAGCTTAGTAGAGCATTCTTTCCATTTTTTTCCTTTTATGTGTTACTGATGAAACTACGTAGCATCATTGCTGCAGATGCAATGTAACAAGTCTGATCATGGAGATGGACCGTATCTTGCGACCCAATGGGTGGGCCATTTTCCGTGACCAAGTGGAAGTTCTGAGCAAGGTAGAGGAAATTTTGAGATCACTGCACTGGGATGTCGTCCTCACATACAAAAAGGATGATGAGGAGCTGCTTGCTGCACAAAAGACATTTTGGCGACCAGATGCGTCTTCATAGGAACCCCAAATATGGTGCAGTTTTTTTTTCTGGCAACTTGGGTTTGTATGAAGTTGGCTTAGTTTTTCTGGGTGGAATTGAGTCTTGGGTCTTAGAAGTTGACATAAGTTCTTTCTTAGATGAGGCTACTGCATTGGTTCAGCAATGCTAGAAACTCATTCGGAGGAGGTTGTCCATTGTAATCAAATGATGACAAAATTAGTTGTCTCTAGAAAATTGTTCAAAATCTTTTCCTTCATTCAGGACCCAACCGAAAGCAGAAAACCATGGCTTGTGATTATGTTTCTGTTCCCTGTTCTATATTCTATTGTTTCAAACTTCAACAGGTTTGTGCAAACCTTGTAGCATTGGTGCCCAGTTGAGCACCAACAGTGGTTGGGTAGGTATTGTGGGTTCTTCAACCCACCCATATTCCTTTGCTCTAATGCTAGAGATAATCATAGAATCAGCTGGCTTTCACGCCTTACATTTTAGGGCTAAATTGCACTTGTGACTTTGTCCTTCCAATGGCATTAAAAATTAAAATTAGTTAATTATTGTAGAATCTTGTCTGGTGTATTGAGTAGAAGATGTTGGTACTGAAGTGGTTATTATAAGTGGCCTTTGTCAACATTGGTGTTTTTGAAGCTACCAAAACTACAACACACCAACACTCTTCCACCTCTTGATCTATGGTAGGATTTCCTCGAACTCGAACTACCCTACCTTTTTCATTCTCCCTTCTTTCATTGTTGGTCATGTTCAATTTGATTAGTGATTGATCTCGAAGTCGTTTCTAGTCTAAGCTTCATAACACATTCCATATTGTGATGGGTTTGACCTTCTTGGATTAGATCAACGATTTGTTGAGACATTGCATTAATATGGAAATGAGTCTGAAAATTCAGATTTCCCATGGTAATAAGGTTGGGGTTGCTTCATCAATTTGAAGGGCGGAAAAATAGGGTTATACATTCCAAATGGATGAAAATTGTCATCGGTGATGTCTTCTAGTTTCATTATGATTCATAATAGATCTACAAATGGAGTAGAAATACTATAAAGATCATGGGGTAATTTGAAAGGTAGGATGGGCTTGAGAATGACCATAGGTTGAGAAAGCTTTGGCCCATGTTTTGTACTAAACCATGTGCAAGGAATGGATGTGGAGGGTCAACAATGTGGAATGTACACAAGTGCCTATGTAAGGGCTGGAAATGATGGGCTGTTGTTTATTAATACCAATGTATTATGTTGTAAATGGTTTCATTTTTAATGGTGATTCATGGATTTTGAATATTAGTACCAATGTTTTTATTTTCAAATTTTTAATGTCGCACCTCAAGTGGCAATCAGCCACATGAGCATTTAGCTAAATTTGGCTACAAGACAAATAAGGAAGTAGAAGAATTTGGACTCCTAGCTAGAACCTACTATCTAAATCTAGTGATTTTCTTTAAAAAAACCAAAAAAAAAAAACCTAGAAATTTGTCAATTTCTTTTGCAATTTCATAGCTTTCTTCCTAGAAATTTGGAGAACATTTTGGGAAATTTTTAAAAAAAATCTTTGACCATGCCATTGAGCCCTTTTTTTTCTTGCAAAATGGCTAAAAATTTACCATAACAAAAAAATGCTGACTAGTACACCATTTACACAAATGAATTTCAATTCACAAATGGTAGAAGCACAAAAATTGTTAGCTAGATAGAAGCACATGATTGGTTTAGGATAGAATGGTTTAGGATGCCCTAAAAAATGCAAGATGTTCATGGGCTATGCATCAACCAACAATGTCAAAAACCTTCAGCACACATGGTTGTGTGATTTGCAAGAGGTGGGGTCCAATGATATTATGATGCTTGCCATATGGATTGGAAATGGTTTGACAAGGCTACATACCACTTGAAACTATTTTGTGAGTGCTTGCTTATTTTAAAGCATTGTTGCATCATCTTGCCTTCAAGGAATTGTGCTTAGATTTGGTTTATAGCTACAAAAAAATGTTGGATAGCCCTCAAAGACTTGATACAACTATAACCAAAGAAGCATATATCAACAAAGCCAACAAAATTAATGGGTTTACTTCACATCCTAGCTAGACAAAAACTAACAATATTTAAAGGTCAAATGAGGACATAATTGAAATTTCAAATGTAATTCACACAATCTATTCCATTATACTTTCACTAATGAGGAGGGTTGGAGTGTTCAACTCAATGAACAATTGCTTAGGCTTGTCCAATCATCTTAATTTGATAGTAGTTGTAAAGGTAGAATGCCACATTTAGGGCACACATTGCAAATTAATCAAAGAATCAAGATGTGGAACATTGGTGATCCACAAGGGTCTCAAGTTAAACAAGGGTCAAGATGCGAGTTATTTGTGTTGGGCTCTTCAATAGGAACATAGAAAAGGCAATATAAATTGTTTTGGATAATAATCGCTTGGATGACATTTGTGCAAGTTTTCCATCTATAAATATTATATGGATGATAGTGGACATTTTGTCAATTTTGTTTAATTAGACAACTATGCTCCTAATTTAAAAGATGGAATGGTGAAAGTGGAGTTAGTGTATCTAAAAACGGGGACAAAGGAAAAGACACTAAATAATCTTCCCAAAAAAGGTCAAGTTTTGATTGTTAGAATCAAGCTAAACTACAAAGGCTAATTGGGAAATCAAAGGGCATCCGATATGTCCACGTGAATTAGGCCACACCTTGGCACCATTAACCCTTTCATGCTAGATGGATCCAATTTTTAGGTTATCCATATGAGACCTTTCAATCCCCACCCACAAATTATCTATCAAAATAGATACATGGGTTTGATAAACTACCAAAAGCAAAAGTGATATCCTAAACCTCACGTTCCACAAGAGAAAAACATGATTGGAAAATGGGATTTTATTTATTTATTTATTTATTTATTTATTTTATAAACCTACCATTTGGAAGGCTTTGATTGAATTTGGCTGGTGAACAACACATGGATCAACCTAAAGCTCTTGGATTTTTAACTACAAAAGAGCAAGAAGAAAATTTAAACACCTTCCTCAAAATAAGAAATAATAAATAAATTGGTCCACAAGGCCATGACATGATGGTGTACAATGATTTTTTTCCTTTCATGAGCCATAGTTTTATTACCTCCCAAAATAGAGGGTGGTTTAATTTTGGGGGGGCTTTACAAGTGGAAGGGTTGTGACTTCTAACTAGTAATTTGCTATAGTGAATGTTAACCCTAGTTGGATGACCTATATATATTACACCTTTCCCACAACAATTTGTTTCTAGCTTGAACAAAATAAGACAACATCATCTTGTAAGTACTTGTACATTTGTATGAACTCAAGAGGATCTCGAAGTCATAAAGACGGCTATAGAGGTGAGACAAGTATGATTTTTCTAGTGGGATCCCACCAATATAGTGAATCTCAAAGTGTACTTGTAGAGCTCCTGGATGGATGAATGGATGGATGGATGGATTGTCATGTGAGAACTCACTTCTTTTTAACTAGGCTGGTTTTAGGAATGGGATCATGAGTACTACTATCATGTAGCTTGCTCACCATTACTTGTGCTGAAATTCAGCATTTACATGAGTTTAGTAATTTCATTTTTCCACTATTTGAAAATATTTTCCCATACATATTATTATTTATAGTTGAACTAAATAAAACTCAACCTTTTTTTTAAAAAATTAAAAATTATATATATATATATATATATATATATATATATATAGAAAAAAAGGTGTGAGTTGATCTAATTAGACCTCACCCTTTTATAGAAAAGGTCAAAGTAAGTTCACTAGACTGAAATTTTTGTTTTATTCACCCATCAATGCTTTCTCAAAGCCACCTAGTAGGCCATCCAAGTTGATGTTATCATATCCATAAAAGCAAGCAAGCAAGGAAGTAAGTAAGTAAGTTATCTCAAGAAAAATATACCAATCCCAACACTTTATTGGAAAAAAAAACCTCCTCCAAAATTCTCTTGTAATTTGTCCTCCTTCCAACCCAATGAGAGTATGGAGAAAGTTGAAGGAGCAAAGCAAAATGGTAAAGAATACACAAAGACTATGTATGGTACATGGACTACGCTACATGGTTATGATGATGAACAAACAAGTTGTTGACTGCCTATGTATCCAAATTGCAAATTTTAAGCTTCCATGGAGCGAAAGTCACTCACCAATCATTTGTTGTTGGGATGGATGGATGGATGCATGGAGGGATGCATAAAGCCCTTCCCAATCATTTGTTGTCGAGATGGATGGATGGATGGATGGATGGATATAGATCAACCCCTTCTTCCCAATCATAGTTTGCCGGGGGAGTAGATTGGAGGGGATCAAGTGACAACAAGAACAACAAGGCTGGGTCCAAAGAAGTAAGGAGCACACTTTGAGTTTTGCTTGAAATTTGTGACTTTTTTACCTCCTCAGAGTGTGTGCATAGGAGGAAGATGTGCTTGTTATTAATGGAGGTCGGAGTTGGGTCGGGGGCCAGTGTTTTGTTTTGGGGCGACATTTTTTGGTTTTCTCTTTTTTTTTCCACCTGAAAAATATGATCTTGACACATACAATGGATTTTTGTGAAAAAAAATCACCCTAATTCATCATTTTTTTAACCCAAAAAAAGAAAAAAAGAAATGGCAGATTTCTACAATGGGTTTTCGGCAGGTAGCCAAAATATAAAAGGATTCTTAAGATTTTCTACTTTCATAGCTGGGTCTATAGCCAAATTTGGCTAAATCTTCTTCTGGATAATCACCAGTTTGAACTTTGGCTACATCACAAAACTTTCATATCTGGGTCTATAGCCAAATTTGGCTAAAATCTTCTTCTGGATAATCACCAGTTTGAACTTTGGCTAAAACCCTGGGTGGGGCTGATGAGTCTAGTTCCAACAAAAAGACTAGGTATCAAACTTGCTTAATTAACACATGGAATGAATGGAGAGGAAAAAATAAGATCATCCAACATTTGGATGTAAATCATAACATTCAAAACTCTAGGAACATGGGCAAATAGGTCATACTTCAAACATGCCCTAAATGAATAAATAGGTGATCCTTTCCAACATGTTCCTAAACAAGTTTGGATCAAGCAAAAAAATGATAACCAGATAATAATTTTCACATTTAGAGAAATGTGAACTTTCTTTGCCAATGAAGGAGAATGATGAAAAGTTCTCGGTGCCAAAAGCAAACCTTTTTTTTTTTACTTGTGAATTTTTGCCAAAAATTGAAATAACAAATAAATTCTTTGAAAATGAAGTGGTTTTGGAGTTTCAATTGCTACAAGTGAGAGGGGGAAAAAAAAATCGCCATTTTTCTATATTTGGTTATCTGTATGTATGTAGCCATAAACATTGAGGATTGAAATTTGTACTTCATGTTTGGTTTATAGCCAAAATTGGCTAAATCTTCCTAATTATAATTGCCATTTTTTCAACATTGTGCTCTAGATGATCATCACTTAGGCTACATTAAAAAAAATCCTAAAAACAACATCGGTTCAAGCGATTGTTGGTCCATTGATCCATTGAGACAAATATTTCATTTGTTGGTTTTGTTAACGAAGAGAGGCTTGGAGGTTTAGTGTGCATTGGAAGAATTAAGCTATCATAAAATGAAGAGAAGATGTTATTGCCAAAAATTTGTGCCAAGAAGAATCTAGAACGTCCAAGCTTGGATCCATGTTTATCTCATATTCTTTGCCCATAATTATGGACCGAGCTATAACTACAAACCCATCAAATTTGAGTAAACTTTGCAACATGGTTAGATGTGAACCCTAGTTCCATACTTTAGTGAAGACAATAATACATAGAGTTCAATATTCAAAGACACCACTACCTCTACACATTTTTTTTATTGGGAAAAAACATTTCCAATTTATTTATTTATTTATTTCACTTGGGCTTTTACATCTTGTGACTAAGGATAATGGTACCCCACCATATGCAATCAACTCCTTTCTTTATGATTTGTCTCATATAGTTGGCAAGCAATTGTAACATCCCACTTTATCATTTCTTTTCACTAAGGGAATTGATTTACATAACACAAATATGATGTCATATTTCTTTAGCAAGCCAATTTCAAATACATCTTTAATTCTATCAATTTTGTAAGTTAATTCAGTGCGAAAAATCATATTTTGCAAAAAATGTGAATTTTATCACTCTTATTTTTGGGGGGGAAAAAAATCATTAGATTTGCAAAAAAATTGAAAATCATGTTGGAACATTTTCTTATTGGTTTTGGCTTGGTAACAATTTTTAAAAATGTTTAGATAGGTTCCTAGAACATGTCATCATTTAATGTGAGATCCATTATTTTAGCTTTCTCATAACCAATGTGATGTTAAAAAAAAAGGAAACAAAAATCATCACAATTTTTCATTTACAACAACATGATGATGTACATTAAAAATAGATTTATCTTTTATTTTTCCCCTAGCTATGACCAATTTATCATACAATATCAATTGTTGATATTAAATTAATAGCAAGGCCATTTGTGTATAACACACCTTGTTCATCTTGCCTTGTTCCTACTCATCTTCTCCTCTTCCTTTTGGTTGTTGATAAACATACCTTGTTCATCTTGCCTTGTTCCTACTCGTCTTCTCCTCCTTCTTTTGGTTGTTGATAAACTAACTTCTAGATCATTCCTTGCAAAAGTGATTACTCGTACTACTTCAAAGGACACGAAAGTAGTACTCATAACAAAACACCTTTTGTATGCATGGGTTTGGAGCTTGTAAGTGTATAGCTCTTTTCTCTTTGCTTTGTTCATAGTAGTGACATTGGTCTATATTTTGTTATAGAATTCGGCTTTCATGTCAATCATGCCCACACAAATTATTAAATCGGTGGGAACCCACATACATCCCCATAGGCAAGCATGTTGGCAAGCAAGAAGCAAGCAACCAAGAAAAGAAAGCAAAACCCAAATTTCCATACATGTCATTGGCATGGCCCTCCTCCTCCTCATCCTCATCCTCCTCACCATGTTCTTGCAAGAGCACATAACTTCCATTGTGATTAAAACACTTCTTTGAGGAGGCTCTTTATTTTTTTGACACCTCCCCCCCTTCCTTTGACTAAACCTCTTGTACACCACTTTTTTCCTTTGCTTCCACATTCCACCTCAATTATTTATCAAAAATTGGTAAAAAAAAAGGGGGAAAAAAAATAAAGTGGGTGTGCTAATTATATAAACTAAATACTCCCACTAGGTAGTTGTTTTATTCCATCAAAAGAAACTTGAAAATGTGATAAAATACATAATAAAATCCCCGCAAAAATTTTTTTTTAAAAAAAAAAACTTATGAGGTACTCTACTAAAATAATAATAATAATAATAATAATACACTACTTGATTGAATATTGTTTCCTTGTAAGGTTACCAAAGACTTCTTCCCATGGGTTTTGGTCACCAACTAGGAGGGACCAAAATGATTAACTTTTAAAACATTAAATCAAACCCTAGGTCACATTTACATATAAAATTTCACATATACATATACATGTATGTATATGTATATGCATAGATATTTTGTATTGTATACATATGTATGTACATAGGTATTGTACCCATGTATAGGTGAACCTGAATATGTGAGAAGACCAGGGGCTATGAATGAAATTACATGAAAGATGTTTTGAATACGGTTGGAATTAAATAATTTATTATTGATATACTCATGTACTCTACTTTTGTACGTATTGTACATGTATGGTACATGTATCTACTTCGGTATTGTACAAGAGTGTGTGTGTGTGTACATACGACGCAACGCTCGTGCGCGTCTCTTTTCCTTTCTTTTGGGAAAAGGGAGATTCGTTTGCACCGCCGCGCAGTCGATTGCAGCAGTTGAGCTGCTGCTGCTGCTGTTGTTGTTGCTGCTGCTGCTGCTGCTGCTGCTGATGCTGCTGGGATCAAGAAGAAAAAAAAACAAAAAAGGTGATCGGATTGGCAGTGAGCAGCTGCCACTGCAGATATCTTGTGACAGTCATGAGTCGTCAATCATCGTACTTGTACAAATGGGATTTGGAGTATGTAAGGCGATCAGAGCTCCTTGATTCAGCCAGCTTGCTGCATGAGATCCACATTGATCACAAGCCGCAGCTTGCAGTGATCAATTGTTGTTGAATTCAATTGGAAATCTAGTTTTGGTTCTGTAGAATTTTATTTTTGGTTTTGATCAGCTGGACATTCAACAGTCGTCAGCTCAGGATATCAACCAACAACATGGGTGGTGGTGCTCAAGCTCCAATTGTGTTGTCATCTGTAGTAGGCAGTTACATCACAGCTATGTTGATCATGGCGATTTTGTTTTTGGACAATATGGTGGTGCCAGTTGTGAATGCCAAGGAAGCATGCAATGAACTCACACCCAACTTTTATGCTGAAAGCTGCCCCCAGCTAGAACACATCGTGCATACTGTGGTAAAAGCAGCAGTGCTGAAGGAGACACGAATGGCAGCATCTCTTATGCGCCTGGAATTCCATGACTGCTTCGTCAATGTATTTATGCATTTGCCATATAACCATCCCATGCTGTTCTGAGTTTATGTTTGCAGTAGAGATTTCAGGAATCTGCATCTGTCTGTGTTGAGGTTTCATCATTGGGTGCCAGCTACTGATTGTGGCAAAAAAATTCAGGGATGTGATGGGTCATTGCTGCTGGATGACACTGCCAATTTCACCGGTGAGAAGACTGCAAAAGCTAACATAGGTTCCCTCAGAGGATACGAAGTGATTGATGAAATCAAGGCACAGCTGGAGATCGAATGCCCTCACACAGTTTCATGTGCTGACATCTTAGCTCTTGTTGCAAGAGACTCCATTGTTGAGGTAACATTCATTAGTGAGTCCCCATTGCCAACTTTGATCCCCATTATAGCTGCATTAAAACCTTGAAATCATAAAACATAGAGGAGAAGAAAAAAAATCACAACCTGGAAACCAACTATATTGATCAACTACTGATGCATGAGAAACACCTGCATTCAGTAGCCACTCATGAGGATGATCTTTTGACTGGATCTGTTTGCTTCACATGAGGAGGATGTAGGAGCGAGAAGCAACCAGGTTAGAAAAACATACTTGGAAAAGTTTGTCCATATTGAGAAGACTTGAACACTGAAGAACAATTTGTGATCGGCAATTTGGCAGGTTGGAGGACCAAGTTGGACTGTTGAATATGGAAGGAGGGACAGCACTACAGCCAACTTGACATTGGCCAACTTGGATCTGCCGAGCGCTCTCATTTCTGGGCCCCAGCTTATCCGCAATTTTGCATCCAAAGGTTTCAATCTACAGCAACTGGTAGCACTTTCAGGTGCGAGCTACTGGTCTTTTCCAATCTGCATGAATTGGTCACATGTGTTTGCAAGTCCTGAAATGACTCACAATTTTTTTTCGTGGGATTTCCCTCTACGGCATGCACACAGGTGGACACACAATTGGTTTCGCACGTTGTGCACCAATTGCACCAAGTCTTTATGGGCCATTTACTGATGACCATAGCATGAACATTGCTTACCATACTTTTCTGGAGAAGGCATGCCCCAACGGTTCAGCTCCTTCACTCATTCCTTTGGATGATGGCACACCAGGGAAGTTTGACAGTTCCTACTACACAAAGCTGCTGGAAGGAAATGGAGCTCTTCATTCTGACCGCATCATGATTGATGAGTCTGGCAGAACTGTCTTGGAGTATGTGTCACTCTTTGCCAAAGACCAGGAGTGCTTCTTCAAGGACTTTGCCAAAGCTATGGTGCTCATGGGGAGACTCCAACCCCTCACTGGCTCCGAAGGCCAGATCCGCACCAATTGCCACTTTGTCAATCCCCCTTCCAAATTGAAAACAATTCCAAAAACTCTCAACCACAAACTACCACTGCGCACCCCAGCTGCAGACTTGCATCCTTAAAAGCCAGATACACCTCTGTGCATGATGATTTTGACTGTGTAATTGTCCCTAGATGAAACAGGTACTCCACTGGCCACACAACAAGGTTGATACACACCAGCAATACTCAAAAGGGTTGCCAAACCTTTAGCTCTGAATGCTGTGTCTGCCTGATTACAGCTTCATATGCAACATCAATCTCTCTCCCTGTCTCTTGACTCTCTTGACCAACTCTCTCTCTCTCTCTCTCTCTCTCTCTCTGTGCATCTCTCTCACAATTCTCTCTCTCAAGACCAAATCCTGAGGTGTTCAATGGCTTAGTAGTTACTGATCCCTGAACCTCTAAATAGTTCCTGGGAGCTGACCACTATTTGCATTCATTGTCAATCAACAGCTTTCGATTCTTTGATTTGCATGCGCTGATGCTGGAAGAGGAAGAAGAAGACAGCCACCCATTCTAGATGTTGTAACTGGCACATTATTCATTAGCAGCAGCCTTGCACCAAAGCCCAGCCATTTGTACAGAACTATGGTGTGTACATAGACATATATTACAACCAATCAAAAGTCTATATCATCTGATCAGTAGAGCACTTGGGAGGGCCGTTCTTCCCCGACTTCCCTCACAAGTGCAAGATCATAGTTGGAACGGAATTGCAAAGCTCAAGTAAAAAGACAGACACTGTACAGGACAAAATGTAAGAAGTATATGCACGATGAGAGCAGCAGCTTCAGCTTTGGCTTCAGCTGCAAGGGGCATTTTGCAATCCAGGAAGTTAAATGGAAACTAGAATGCTTGCAAAGAGTGTAGAGAACTTAGAGTCTAGCTAGCATACAGCTTCTTCTGGCTATGATGAATCTCAAGTTGTAACATTCTGGTATCAATAATGGATAGTCAGAACTCTTAATTTTTTATTTTGTTGAGTGCAATTGTCTTACACATCATCATTCTAGTTTTGCATTACAATCACTTATGTTCACCTTCTCTCATTGTTCACCTCCTACAAAGTGCTGGCTCCTGACAAACAGTACTGCAAGTGGTTATTAAGATATGTAACAATTGTGAGGTTTTTCAAGGTTTGAGAGGGGCACCGTACACAAATCGTCAAAACTATCTACCTCTGTGATAATGCTCAATCTGCAGTAAGACTTGAATTGGCACAAATAGATTGTGTGAGCTCTTTCAGATTTCTTCTGCAGACCTCCTCATGCAAGAATCAGACTCCTCATGCAGAATCAACCCAAATGCTATGTCCCAGTAAAGCTAAGGCTTTAGAGGGGTCCAAGTTCCTAACCCCAAAACATTGGGGAAAGATCTTTCTTCAGACTAAAACTCCTGAAAGTTCCTTGAACTCTTCTCTGCAAAGATGGAGGACAAGTTTGCTTCCCAGCAAAGAGAGTCAATCAGTCTTGAATACCAAATATTATGCTAGCAAGTCTAACCTGACACCATGTTGAATGAATCCCCTGTGAGCATAACAACAGACACCCAAAATCAACTCCTGATAGTAACATTAGCAGTTTAAGCCCATGCACAACAAAGTCTGCTTCACCACCTAGTGTTGAACAGACTCTAGGACACTTGACTGCTTGGAGCACAGGAAAGAGCAGATTATCACATCCATTTTGCTACTACTCAATTGACTACAATGTGCTGGACATTACTGGGTAAACTGACCATGAACTACAAAGTACTATACCAGAGCCATAGTTTCCCATTCAAATAACGAGCTCAGCAAAAGCAGTTGGCAATCCTTCCATCCGAGTGAAGTATACTAGTGAAATGAACCCATTGAAGCAATCAAGTTTTGCTGGGCACACGAAACTAACTTCAAAAGATTTACCCACCACTTCTAGAAAGCCACATATACTATCTATCTTCAGTAAGTACTGAGAATTTCTCCAGACTTTTGATTTAAGTCAACCTGAGTAGAAACAAGAGATCAATCAATAATAAGGTTACAGAGATCTCAGATCTGGCAACATAACAGTTACAAATCAACAAACATCATAATGAGCAAACAATCCCAAAGAACAGAGAAGCAAAAGAAGCACTAACGTGATGGTATTTCAGGGACCTTCAACAGCAGCATGTGTGGTGTTGACCACCTACCCACTTTGCAATAGAAATTCAATTAACTTTGTAACCTTACATGAAAACAGAAGGTGATAAAGCATGAGACCCATGTCAATGAAGCTTTACACCCTCAACCATGAGTTCATTTCTCATTGTCATTCCCCAGATATGGTGAAGGAGACAGAAACTTTCAGGTGCTCATACTATCCTGTTATATGTACACATGAGCCAGCAACACAGGCTGAACACACAGCTAAGGCCCTACATCCAGCCAACTGCAAATGCACAGATGTATAGTGTCCAGCAGATTTGATTGATTGGCCCCCCAGCATCCTCCACTTTGTACCTGCATCCAGAGAAGATTATCAAGATGTATACATTTCACAAACAAACAGCTATCATCTTTTCCTTCACCATTCTGATGTCAAAAGTCCCTTTTGTGGACAAAGCAACTGGCAGACCTTACAATTCTAGTTCTGGGTAGCCCAAAAAGTAGAACACCCACCCCATCAGTCAAAGAGCAAAATAGTGTTAAGCTTTCTATACACTTTGTGCTGGGTGAACTGTGGTTCTCCCCTGAGTTCCATCTACCAGAACTTGTTCCTCATAATCCAAAGAGCACACAACACATCCAACATCTTTCCCTTCGTACATGGCCTCCAATCTGAAATGGCATGGCTCATTCTGCACTAAAATGTGTCTGAGATTTAGAGAAAAACTCCAGTACTGCACTTTGAAGGTAACTGTTTCATCAGTTTAGCTAAAATGTACAAAACATGACAAGATGAGTAGGGTCATGCCTTGTGAAGGTCACTCATAAAAAATACTGGGCCATCATCTTCATCATGAATAGCAGTGACTACCTGCCATTATTCCACCCCACTTCATTTGCTCTGGACAGTGGGTGTTGATAAGTGTATAAGAATCTGCTCAAAAATTTTGGGCAAACAATTATGCACAAATCCATGTCCTGAGATTATCATATTTCTGGAAGAAATGAGAAAGACTCAGTCATGATGCTGGCTAGCACTCAATTTTCAAAACACAAAATGATTGTTCAATCCAGACAAACACAAGCAGTGCAAACAGAAGAATGCTATCAGCAAGTTTCTTTTGTTTCCTGCTAACATATGAGTATCAGCAGTTAGAGACAGAAGAGACTGGTGTAACATACCAGACAAAAGTTGGTGTGACAATGGGTCAAATCTCCCCTCCATATCCTCCTGAGCCAAAATAGTCCCTCCGTGTTCCAGCAATAGCCTGGCTCTTCTGGTGCTCCAGCTTAGGGCATTCACTAATCCGATGACCTAGACCACCACAATAGGCACATCCCTTCACACCACTCGCCTTTGCAAGCTCCTCTGCCTCCTCCATGGGATCATCCAGAGTTGCCAAGACAGGAGGAATCCTCTGTTTGGCTTCCTTCAACAGATGCTTCAGATCTAAAAGGATAGTCTCACTCTGGTTTTTGTTGATAAAAGATGTTGCGATTCCTGTTTTACCACATCGCCCTGTTCGACCAATCCTGTGTACATAGTTCTCTATCTCTGCAGGCATGTCATAGTTGATCACATGTTGAATGTCCGGGAAATCCAATCCTTTTGAAGCAACATCTGTGGCAACAAGAACATCCTTCTTGCCTGCTTTGAAAGAGGCAATTGCAAATTCTCTCTCTTCTTGGTCCTTTCCCCCATGAATTGCCACTGCCTCCACACCTTTCAGCAACAAATATTCATGAATGTCATCAACATCAGCTTTGTTCTCACAGAAAATGAGCACTGGAGGAGGTGTCTTTTGAAGACATTCCAACAAATATACTATCTTTGCTTCCTGCTTCACATACTCCACCTCTTGGATAACGTCCAAATTTGCTGCACCTGCCCTGCCTACATTCACAATCACTGGCTTCACCAGTGCACTCTTTGCAAAGTTCTGAATCTTCTTGGGCATGGTGGCTGAGAAGAGCAATGTTTGTCTTTGAGCTTTGAAGTGATCAAAAACCTCTCGGATATCTTCTTCAAATCCAAGGTCAATGAGGCGGTCAGCCTCATCCAAAGTGAGGTACTTGCAGTTGTCAAGGCTCATCTTCTTCTTTGCAAGCATGTCTTTCAGGCGCCCAGGCGTCGCAACCACTATGTGGACACCTCTCTTCACCACCTCAAGCTGTGACCTCATGTCAATGCCTCCGATGCACAACATGGATCGAATCTCTGGGTAGCCTTTCTCCTTCAAAACAGCAGTAAACTCCTCCACAACATCAAATGTCTGCCTGGCAAGTTCCCGAGAAGGACAAACCACAAGCCCAAAAGGTCCTTCCCCACTGATCAAACTCATCCTTGATTCTTCTTGTAGAGCAAGCATAATCAAAGGGAGGACAAAAACTAGGGTTTTTCCCGAACCCGTGAAGGCGATGCCAATCATGTCTCTGCCAGAGAGGATGACCGGAAGCCCTTGTACTTGGATTGGAGTTGGCCGTGTGATTCCTTTGGACTTGAGCTTTCTTAGAATTGGATCTGGCAATCTCATGTCCTTGAAGTTTTTGGTAGGAGGTGGGATATCCTCACCTTCCACAAGAATATGCCACTGCTTTCGGATGTCATCACGCTCCTTGTCACTGAGTGATCTGATGGTCAACGGCGGTTTCCATCCCGTCTGCATCGGCTCCGTATACAGGATTCCTTTGGCAAGCTCCCTGACAGACATCAGCTGCTTCTTCTCGGACAGCCGCTCAATCATTTCCTTCTCTTGAATGACTAGAGCTTCCGTCACACTAATCTCGGGTTGATCTTTCTTGATCTGCGACGACTTCACCAGCAGACTTGGCTTCGCTTCCGAGGCCTTAAGAGCATCCATGTCATCAACAGAGGAGGCAAACATACCTTTCCCCTTGCGTTGGAGCAATCTCTGCGCTTCCAGAAGCCGTCTCTTTCTGACTGGGATATACTCCTGGAAATCATCTTCCTCTTCTTCTTCTGCTTCCGGTTCTGCTTCTCCTTCTTCGCCATCAAGTTGTTCTCCAACCACCCTTCTTCCGCCTAACTTCTTATTTCCAACTCCTTCCCAACTGTCCCCGGAAAGAAGTCTGTCGGAGCCTGCTTGCAAGTCCGCGAGATTGCGTTCATCGCCATTCTGCTTCCCGATTCCAGCAACGTCCCCCTGAAGACGAAGAAGCCCTTCTCTCTCCACCACTTCCAGCACTGCCATCGCCTCCGCTACAGCTTAAACTACCACAATACCAAAACCCTAACCCTAATTCGCTGCAACACAACAACACGAGAGAGACAGAGACAGAGAAACAGAGAGAGGCGAGGAATGAGAAATGAAACTGCCGTTCATCCACAACCAACTTATTTGGATTCTCCCATCCATTAGTGCACATGGTCGGCATCCATCCATCCATTGGTGCACCAGGTGTCCACCAACTGGTCCATATGTGCGCTGGTCGGTGGAGCATCATCCATGGATTGGTGCACTGGGTATCCATCCACTGCTGCAATGGTCCTGGTGAGGTTTCATCCATTGGTGCACTGGATAGCAAGGTGTCCATCCATTGGTGCACTGAGAGAATGGGGCCAATTTTGCCCATGGATTAAAGTTATCATCCATAAAGTTTGTCGGAATGGGGGCAAGATTGGCTTATTTTTGTCATAATAGGGGATGAAACCCATAATTGGGGACGACATTTCTATAAAGCGAAATGAAATGACTAGGACCCAAACTTAGTTTTTCCACCAAAATTGGTGGTCAAATTAGTTTGGTCCCATCTTTCAAGTTCACAATCCGAGCCCAACGAGTACATGGATGAAAGAGTTGGACAAAGGATTTTTCTTCTTAGGGTGTGAGAGAATGCAAAAGCTTGAGTACATGCATGAAAGAGCTCGACAAAGGATTTTTCTTCTTAGGGTGTGAGAGAATGCAAAAAGCTTGAGTACATGCATGAAAGAGTTGGACAAAGTATTTTTCTTCTTAAGGTGCAAGAGAATGCAAAAAGCTTTGAGTACATGCATGAAAGAGTTGGACAAAGGATTTTTCTTCTTAAGGTGTGAGAGAATGCAAAAAACTTGACATTTGTGTGAACAAAAATATTTTTGAAACATAAAATTGGTGTGTGAGAATATAGAGGTGCATGAGATTTGGTTATGCAAAAACACGCATCCTTGAGTTGCATGTGTGTGATAGAAAGAACAAGAGTAAACACATATTTTCAAACAAGAGGTTGGGTGCAAGGGAATTTTAAACAAGAGGTTGTGGAGGTACAGCTATTGAGTGATTGTAAAACTTCAAGAGGTGTATCAAAGCTTGGTTGTTGCGATGGAGAACTTGGCCTTTGGGGCCATTTTCTATTGGTTGTGTGGTCTATTTTCAGTTTTTTGCAAAAATTGTGTGAGCTTGTGAAAATAGTGGCTACCACCTTTGTTCGCACAATCACTCATTCCAACTCATCAATTTTTTTGAGAACCCAAAACCATAACCCAACAAGCTAAATTCAAACCTTGCAAAACCCTTAAACTTACAATTCATGAACTCATTGGGAACTTGATCCCTAGTCTAACAAGTGTTGTAGTCATAGACCATATCTTGCCATGCTTCCCCTTGAATCCATTTATTATTTGGCATCTCCATAGAGTGAACAAGACATGGTCTTGAGTTATAAAGCAAAGTGTGTGGTGGAATGGACTTGAAGTTGTCCAAAAGAATCATGCTTCTTACTTTGCAACCATCACCAAAAAGGGTATCCCTAAGCAATCTCTTCAAAAGAGCATGGAAATTGAAATGAATTGTTTGATGGAATGCTTGAATGCAATTGATATCTTTTTTTATGAATGTGATTTAGACACAAAACCATATTCTACCTTTAACTTAGGGTTAGAATACCCTATATAATTTGGATAGTTGTGTAAACATATGACATTATAAACATTTTAATTAAGTTTTACTTATTTGAACAATCCTTCTTGCATCACATTTGGACATGGTGCTTAAAATTTTTGCTAATTAAACCTCTAATTACTTTATGCAATTGGTCATCTTTTGAATTTTGGTTTACATTAGGATTATTTACCTCTTCATCATTATTTCAATATGAATTATGGTCAATCAGACCTCTAAATATGGTATGCAGCTGGTTTGATTTTTATTCATTTTAGTTTAAGTTTATGATTTTGCAACTAGTCTCTATAGTTTAACTTAATATTTCGCCAATCAAACCTTTGATTACTTTATATAATTGTTCTTATTTTGAATCATGGTTTACATTAGGGTTTTTCATGGGGTGGAAGGGTTTAGGGTTGCCTAATAGAAAAAGTCAAAGTAATCATTTGTATGCACAAGAAATTGACTCTAATTTTTATACAAGTTGAATTCATGTATGATGTTTGCATCATGGAAGGAATCAAAATACATATTACCAAAAAAAATGATTAATTCATGGTGGCCAACCACCATTTTTTTTGTTCATATGATAAATCTTTTCATGCCCATTGGACCACAATCTATGAACATCATTACTCTAGGGTTTGCAAATCTCAATGAAAATCCCATCAATGAGCCAAATAAGCTTTAGAACTTGGGAATATGCATACCAAATGTAGCATGCTCCTTCATAATAAGCCACCTAATCTTGTGACCTGAGGTCTCAATAATGTAGGATGAAATGAAAATTGCATCATCACAAATTGCATTATTGTCGTAATTCCACACGAATGCGTCATACATGATCACATTGTCATGTTTCATGTACAATATGAATTGGAAAAAATGTTGTTTTAAAATCAACTTAGCTAATCACCTTGTTACAATGTAAGCCTCACCAATGGATCTCACATGGGCCTAGGTGGTGCGGACCATTAATGCCATTAAATCATCTAACTTTGACAAACTAAAGTTTGTTCAAATTTTGAATAAATCTAGAGTTATTCATAATTCATATTTCCTACTAGGGTTTATTTTGGGCATTTTATTTTCAAAATGCCTAAAATAAAACCCTAAAATCAATCTAAAAATAAGTCTTGAAACAAACTCTTAAAACACCTCAAGAAAACTCAAAAGAAACCTTAAATGGGACCCCAAAATAAAATCAAAATGAAATTTTAATAATAAAATTGCAAGAAAAAATGGTGTGAAAGTTGAAGTGAGAAATAACAAGAATTTTTTTTTCTCAAATGAAAATGAAAAAAAAAATACTAAAAAGTTCATTTATTTAATTCCACATAGTTAGCCTTAAAAGGCTACCTATGTAATCCATGGTGCAAACCTTTTAAATTAATTGTAGTGAAAACCCTAAAAAAAAATGCACATAATTGCAAACCCAAAGGAATGTTTCAAGTGGAAACCATAAATTTAAACAAATCAAAGAAAATCAAAAAATCAATTAAAGAAGTCAAAAAAGTCGACCAATTTTTTTTTTAAATTGTATTTCATCCTTTATTTTGAAATTTGATCCCAAAGTTTTTATTTCATCCCTAGTCTTAAGGACTTTACAAAATAACCAATAATAAGGGATGAAACTAAAATAAAGGATGAGATAAGGTATGGGACTAAAGAGGACTATACAAATCACTTTATTAAGTTGGGTAAGGTGCCAAGCAAGCCCATTAAGGCAAGCTGGGCAACACACCCAACATAATGGGCAAAGGTAAGACCATTCAATGACATTAAGGTTTGGGGGAGATTTAACAATTTTGAAAGATATTCATGATCAACAAAGTTTTTGGCCACTATTACAAATGTGTGATCACCATAAAATATTTTGTCATATAATGTGGTCAAGAAAGTAATGTTTATTTTCTTACATTTTTTATTATTACCTTATGAACTCTTGTATTATATCATAATTTCTTTGCTTAATCATGCATGTATTGATCATTTCACGTGTCATAAAATCATCAATTAGTTTCACTAGTTGCAGGTATTTGTTGGGGTCTTGTAATGGACAAAGTCTATCAATATGTGATGAATGGTGAGTAGTTGTGTCATTAAATGTTCAAGAAACTTTGATCAAAGGGGCCATGCCGCCTTATAAGAAACAATAATTTGGACAAAAAATCTAGAAAAAGGTCGATAATAATGGGACAAGGCACATATCAAAGCAAATCTCCCTCTCACAAGTTGAAGATCTTAGTGAAAACTTGTCTTGCATCACATGTCCCACTTTTTAGGAATATTAAAATATTCATTTGCCATAAATATGTACTACCAACAACACGATCTTCAATTCCAAACTAGGGTTCCAAGTGGGCTTACATGAGTTGTGGTAAAAGTTATCACAAAAAAATTTGATCATGTTGTCAAAAAATGTTTTCTTAATTAAAACAAAGATGATTGGTTACTTTTTAATGCCCTAGATGTTTCTATGATAGTCATTATTGTGAAGTTGAAAACACATGTTCATAAGCAATCAATGGTGCTTACATAATAATGTAGAGTATTTGATAATGAACTAGAGATTTTATATTTTCAAATGGCAAAGGTGGCCTTGGAGATTCTTTCTCCTTTCCTTGTTTTTGTAAATAAGTTTCTGATATCTAAGGTGCACAATATGATGGTTATAATGTTGAACTTTCGGCACAAATTAGGCTTGTAATGCTTCCACAACTATGTTGGTAGTGAATAAGTTACAAAAGTGGTGCACAAATATGATTCACAAATAAACATACTTTTTTTGGGTCAAATTCTTAATTTTTTTGGTTCCATGTTTTGGCACGGTTCATGAAATTTAGCAAGTTGCAAGTAGATCCTCATTTGGTGTTGTGGTTTCTTGAGTGAAGATGCCACGCATGTGTCACTTGTAAAAGAATTACATTTGTTTCATTAGCTTATGATTGACATTAATGAGGTTGCCAAACCCTTTTAATTGTGATGGAAACAAAATGAACTTTGATTTCTTACAATTGGACTCCTTGTTCAATAGTTACTTAATGTGATTCCTACAAATCAAGACTAAACATATTTTCAACATTGTCAAAATATTAACAAACTTTTGGCAAAATCAATTGGGCACATTGAACTTGGATTCATTGATCATGATTTATAAAAATTGGCATAAAAATGCATGTTCAAGATGCCAATCATGGGTTGAAAATAATGTGGAGGGTTCTTTTGTGGAAGAGGCAATTTGCTTGATGCTAATGAAGATAAAGTTATTTAAGCTAACCATTTTGAAGAATTGAAAGATTAATGATTGTTTATAACTTTACATCCTTGTTCAACATGAATTTGATGATTGAGTATTGTTGCAATGATGTTATTACCTACCTATGGGTTTTTGTTTTATAAAGCCCATGAAATGTAATAGTGGGGCAAACATCTCACATTGGAAACTTGTGTAAGCCATTAAAGTTTAAGGTTTTAAAAACTTTAAGTTAAAGATGTTAATTTTTTTCAATATTAAATTTCAAATGTATTGAAGGTTGAAACATGTGTTGCATTGAAAAAACCAAAATTGCATCATCATGGAGATGAGCAGGTGATAGAAAAAATAGTAAATTTGTCCAATTTTTTATTTTTTGATATCACCAACAACCACTGTTCACTTTGTGTTTATATTAATAGAAGTAGCTTCATATTCAAAAGAAGCACACAAGTTTAAGTAAACATTTCATTTATTTTTTTCAATGTCAATTGCAAGATCTTGTTTTATTGGTTTTTCGGATGTAGCAAGACAATGTTCAAAAGAACTTGCAAGTACAAATTGTGTTAGTACTTTGAACTTCAAGCTTTGCAAGTTTTTCTTTGTTAATGTTTCATAAATTATAATGTTATGTTTTATTGAAAGTTGAAGATAGGTGTATAATGAATGAATGTGAAATGTTTTCGGTAAAAATTTCACTTGATTTTTGTCAAATTGTTATTAATTACAATGTTAATGTTAATGAAGGCGGACTTAGGATAGGTGGTGATGGGATTGTTAACAACAACAGGGAGGTTGAATATGAGGCAAGTAGTAAATTAATGGGTCATAAGGATTAGTTGGATGAGGAGATTTTGTAGTTAAACCAAAGGCACACAATAATACAAATATCTTGTTTAATTACAATTTAACCAACTTTTTTGGCTTCCTTCCAATGAAACAAGTATGTGGGGATTTTTAAAACTCAAGACCATAGTGCTTATGTGTATTATTCTATAGTCATAAGATATGAGATGTATTGTGTGCTACAACACCCAACAAAAATGGTGGACATAGTTCTACTTGACATTGAAAATGGTTGGTTAAATATACCATAAATCATGGCACAATTACCATGAATAGTCCATGTGGATTCATAACATTCTACAATACTTGTACAAATCATTATAATGTATTGTTATTGTAAAATCAATGTTCAACAACAATTAAAGAAAAAAAACCAATTGTTGTTTCCATTATTGATTTTTTCAACATTGGACACCTTATCAAAAAAATCAAACCCTCATCAAGAACTATTCCTTTAGGAAATTTAATGTTATACATCACAACATGCAATTGCCTATTGAATTCCATTGAAAATATTTGACTTAAAAGGTTTTTCCTTGGTTAATGTGGTCGACTTATGTTTCTAAGTAAATAACAATTCTCCAATGAAATAATCCTTAACATTGACTTGACAACACAAGTGTTGGTTGAGGATCAAAAAATTTCTTGGGTATCACAAAAATAACATTTGGGTATTCTTATCCAAACCCATCAAGGTATCACTTTGAGTGATACACTGATTGAAAACTTGATCACTGGTTCTCATTTATGTGAGAATTAAATGGGGAAAACCGGATCAAGGAAAAAATAATATTGAGACTTGAATGAAGTAAAACCCCCTTACCTTAATTAAGTTTTCAAGGTACATTGTACAAGGTTTAATGCGTAAGGTTCAAACTAATTATAATAGTTGCAATGCCAAGAGTAATGAAAATATATGTAGTGGTAATGGAAGCATTCAAGAAAAGGAAAGACATGATGAAATTCAATTTACCATAAAAATTGATGGGTTTTTAAATTTCACCTCCCTTTAATTATTATTTTTGCAAGTTTTTTTAAAAATCTCATTTCATGTATGACCAAACTCAAGGCTTGGGTGCTATGTTTTCCTTACTTTAAGAATAACTCTATTGCTCATGATTTATTTTTTTTAAAGAAAGGGAATAAAATCAATAATGTTTTTGTAATTTTGGTTATGATTTTTTGTTTGAAAAAAATAATAAATGGTTTATGAAAACCATCAAATGGTAACCGAATGTTTTCAAATTTATAAGAACTGGCATTGTGAAAACTAATTCAATTTTTTTAAAGAAAAAAATTGATACCTTACCCTAGTGTATTTTTTTTTTAAAAATCAAAAAATGAAAATTGGAACCTTTTGTAAGTTATTTTGTGAAAACTAAATTTAGCAAATATCAAAAAATATGATACCTAGTCAACACTGGACAAGACCATGTAATGTCATGTACTTTTGACCTTTTTGAAGCCATTATAGTCACCACCACATTTAAAATATGGGTGTCAACTAGGAGGATTTGATACTTGAATTATTTGATAGGCAATTACATCAACAAAAAAATGGGGAACTTGTTATATTATTGTGGATATCTTTGAAATTCATGAAACATCAAGGAGTACCATGACTATTCAATTAAGAGATTTGTTTGTTCATTACAAGTTGTTTAACATAGTATACTTGAAAGAAGAAGACAACAATTTCAACACCCTTACAACTACCTTAACAAACATCATGTAATGTGTTGTGTTCATGTTATTACAACCATATGCTAACAATTATTTTAGCCATGTCATATCAAAATGCTATTAACATGTTATAAACGATTAAATTTTTTGTGGTGGAATGGCACAAGTTTCAATAAAAAATGTTCAATATATTATTACTTTGACCAAAATAGTTGAAAAGGGAAAATATGAATGGGCTAAACTACACCTCAAAAATTGGCTCATGGGAAGACTAAATTTGTATCCAAAGTAATATTTTTCAAAAAAATATTCAAGTTGAACAATGCCATAAACTTGTGTTATTTGCAACAAAGAATTGGCTTGCAAAACATAATTCATATTCTTTAGACATGGGTTGTGGCATAGAAAGTGAATGAGATTTTGACTCTAGTGGTCACCCAATGTGTCTTGAACCAATATTAGGGATATTGATTTTTTTTGCAAAAAATTCTATGACCATAACCATGTGTTGTATGATGTATTGTGAACCAATCATAATGTGAATGATTTAGTGTAGGTATGTGATTTTTAGTCACTTTGGATTTCATGTTTAAGGTTTTGTTTTTAATTGATTGCAACTAGCGTCTAATTCTTTCTAGATAGAACAAATGTTGATTGCAAACCAAAGATTTTGACTCTAAGCCAATGCATCTTGAGCATCACATGTGAGTTCAAATTACTAGTGTAATGAGGGGTTTTTTTTCCCTTTGTATCATCATTTTAACCTCATGCTACTCATGACATGTTGATTTTCAAGCTAAACCATCACTTTAAGAACTTATAACTCATCCACAATTACACATGCCTTGATATGGCCATGCATGTTGTAGCAAAATAAGATTTTTTTTTTATAATATTTGTTGTCATCGAATGTTTATAATGCCTTAACACCAACTTCTATGATTATTGAAAATGGGTGTATTTAAATCTTTAGCTTAGTTGAGAATTCACATTGGGGTTTTTCAAAGTGAAATTGTCACTTTTCAAAAGTAGTGCCTATAAATATTTTTAGTCTTTTGATTTGATAGGCAAAACACAATCACCAATTTCCAAAACTTGCATATTTTACATGTTAAGTGATGGGTATTATTGGTTTGCAAATCAAAACTAAAATGATATTTAGTATATTAAGTGTCATCACATGTTTGATATGTTACATAAGCTTCATGTTGAAAATTTGGACAAGATGTAATTTAAATGATCCTAAATGCAATTGCATAAATATATACCCATCCATTAAAGAATACAATATTGAAATTGGTGTGCTTTTGGAAATTGAAGAGTTCATTGCAAATTATATTTGCTTGAAGAAGATTGAAATGTGGTGTTGAAGGTTGGAAAATGATATTTAATGCATACATGAGAGCAAAAGTGAAAGTACCTAATACTATATATGCTTTAGCTATTTGTTTTTAAAAGAATTGTCGATAGTAGATATTTTAGTGAAGATATTTCAATTTTTTTGCCATTCCTTGATTGCCTTACTCACATATTATATCAATGCTAAACATCTTTATGTGTACTTAGGTTCTTAAAAGATTAACAATATGAGGCAAAGTGTTTAAATGATGAAATGGGAGAAGAAGAAAAAAATGAAACACCTTTGAGTTTTTTAAGCTTTAGAGTTGGTCAAAGGTCATGTGTTTATATTTTCCTTGTGATGCTTGTGAGGTTTAAGGTTTACTTTCAAATTTTTTTTGGAGATATTTCATTAACATTGTCACTTGCGATTTTGTGTTTATGTTCTCACTTTTTGAGCAAGTGTCCATGTGTCATCATTTGTGGTGTGTTTATGTTGGGATTTCCATTTTGCAAATAATGGGATCTTTGTTGAATATGTTGTTTTCTTTTTTTAGTGCATGTGTATTGTCTTATTTAAGCCTAAGTGTTACAAGTAAAACATCATCATTTAATTCAATTCATTCAAAGAAATGAATGATGAGATTGGAAATTTGTTTTTAAGGTGTGAGATCATTAGACATGTGAAAATGAATGATCAAATGTGTTGTTTGTGTGAAGTTGAATTAGGTAAGGCATTTGAGCATACCATCTTGAAAACCATTCGAAAAGAAGATGTCAAGAACAAATTTGAACACTAAACCTTTTAGTAAAAGAAACATGATTTAATAATTGCATTGAATTTTATAAATATTGTATACTTGGCACAATTTGATTTTTCACATTTTTGCTTTCACAAAAATGATGAATGCTTGAATTTGATACTAAAAATACATGTTTTTTTAAAATTATCCTTGGAGAGTTTTTAGCAAACTAAAGAATTTTGCTACCAAAAATCTTGTTGAGTAAACATCAATGTTGATTTTTTACAAAAGGTCCCATCAGCCTTTGATGAACATATTTTTTCTCATGGTTTATTGACAAGTTAATTATATTTCACTTGATGATTTTTTGAAGGGATAAAATTGAAAATGACTAGAAAAATAAAATTATGGACTAGAAATGGGAGATTGAAATTGAAAACTTATTACACAAATTCAAAGCACATCATGCAAAAGGGCAAACATGTCCTTCTAATTTCAACATCACCACCTTTTGTTAGTGATACAATTTTATAGATTTAATTATTGTCATCTCGTATGTAAAAGAGGTTAGTTTAAGGCTAGGAGTTTAGGATACATCTATCCTACATAGTTTTCCATTCTAGGAAAATAATTAGTTAATCAATATCGACCACATTGATACCAACTTTCTTTATAATTTTTTTTTGCAAATTTTCACATTGTGATGACAAAATAAATGGGAAAAAAATGAAAATTTTGGTTCATTTAATGTAAATAAATGCTAAAAAATTGGGGGGAAATGCCAAACCTTCGAAACCACTAATAATTTTTTTTTTAATTTAAAAAATTAAAATGATTGATACACACATGGTAGCATTCAAAGTTTTCAACCTAAGTGTCAAGGGAGGAAGAAGCTTTAAGGTTTATTAAATTGGCTTAATTTACATAAGATCTATGTTCCATGTAGTACCTTGACAATTTTGACACTAATTATATTATTTGTGGAAATGTTGAGTTTTTAAAAATATTTTCTTCAAAAGAAGATATTTTGAAGGAGAGTAAAATAATCCTTTTTGAAATATTTAGGATTTTTAAAATTTTAATCATTAAAAAAATAAAAATTAATTAATTAAATATTCGACAAGCATGTGTTGAAGTTGCCCTTGTACTCCGGTATATATCATACATGTGGTCTATCTATTCATGGGTTTAAGATTATTGGATCATATCTTTTGATGGGTTACCATTTTTTTCACACAAATTGGACATGTGAGGGGGGGCAGGTGCAAAAATTAACCGTGGTAAGAAGCATAGTTAAAAAGATTGATCATAATTCAGGTAGTAGAGTAAAAATTTATTTCTTAAAAATTAAAGGGAATTTTAAAAAAAAAAAACACACATGTGAGAGACAATAATGTCATATTGGACACTTGTCCTTTAATGGCATGAAGCTCCTCCACATGTAAGATCTGTTAGCCCTAGTTAGTGCTCAGCAAGGAAACATGTGTCCCCATTGCCCCATTTATGACCTCTCTCAAATTGCATCCACCTATTAGCCTAAATCAATTTTCACCATGCATTCATTCATTTTATTTCATTCATTCAATTATTCATCCATTCTTCCATTATACTCTAAAAAAATTGCATCTACCTTTTAGCCTAGATCAATTTTCACCATGCATTCATTCATCCATTCATTCATCCATTTATTCTTCCATTATACTCTAAAGACCACATTTATGGTTGACCCACCACCACCACCACCAAAAGAACCCAGTGGCTGCTTTCACAGACACGCAAATGTTTCATCTGACATCTCATGATTTCATCACCATAAAGACTAGCCAGTTGGCTTCTTGAAGGAGAATAAATAGGGAAATGCAAAGAAAGGAAAAAAAACACAAGGGGTTAGTGTTACACTTTGTTTGTCACCTTGCCATTTTACATTAAAAAAAGTATCTATCTTAAGAAAGGCAAAAAGAAGAAGTAATGGAAACTCAAATATTTCACCATGCAAAAATATATATAATCTTCAAAACAATCCTTTAAAAGAAACCCCAAAATCCTTCAACAAGATATTATAAACTAGTCTATAACTATTAATCTCAAGTTTCAACAAGAGCCAAAATTATATCATCTTTCAAAAATCTTCATATAAAAATAAATGGACCATGCTATATTACCTAGGGGACAAAATCCCTTAAAGCTAATATACTCTATATGAGCACCTAAAGAAGCCTATAATGGATGAGAGTGATGAAGGATTACACCTAAACCTAAAATTATAGAAATAAATCAAGCCCTTGGAGATACAACAAAATTGAAGTAGGCATAATAATAACAAATAAATAAAGAAAGAAATAAATAAATACCCATTTAGGGTTTCTCATTTATTTTGGTGCATCATGGGGAGGGTAATGAAAATTGACAAGATTGTCCAAGTAAGTACAAAATTGGACAATTATGAGACTATTAATTTGCATTTAATTCCCAGCTACCCTAAAATAAGTCACTGTACACAAAGGACACGGTAATAATCTAGTACTGGATCTTTACCAACTGCATTTCTCATGTACTAGTAGTGTCACATATGTGCTTCTTGGGGAACTTGGGAAGAGAGCTTCAAACATGCACCCAAACCTTCTTTTCTCCTTAGAAAGTTTTGTTTTTTTTTACACTGAAATGGGTTTTTCTCACCAAAGACACAGTGACAAAAATTAGGGTTTGCTTCAAAAGATCCAAAAAAAGAGCATCACTTTTTTGATAAAGATATTTTCCATTATATAATAAGTACCCATCTTTTTACATGTAAATAGGTACACTAGACAAGAAACTAATTACAAATTTACACCATGCTTTTAGGTCCAAAGTAGTACACAAATCCCCAATATATGTGAACTAGAGAATTTCATTTGGCTCACAACTAATGGACCTATAGCTGGCTACTAGAACTAGTACTTACATACTTACATACATACATATTTTCTTTAAGCCTGTTTCAAAACAAATCATTTTGAAATTTTTGGGGTGATTATGAGGGTGGGAGTAGAGGGGAGATGGGAGGGGAACCAAAAAAAAAAAAAAAACTCTAAATGAGAGTTCCAAGTCTTCTATTTAGCAAGCAACCCAATGCAATTTTTGCAATGGATATTTCATGAAATGAATTTCATGCAGCAATTGCAAGAACTTTGCAACCAAGTGAGTGGCCAACAAAGTTTTGCAATGGGTATTAATAATAATTCTTGAGATGGCTTTCATGAACCAGCAATTGCAAAAACTTCACTTTTGTAACACTTTTGTGGCAAGCAAAAGAGTTTTGCAATTGGACATTTTCATGAGATTCATAATTCTCCCCATGAAGCAATTGCGAAAAACTCTTGAGCAACTATTAGTGACAAACCTAAGTTTTCATGAAACTTTTTTTCAATGATAAACTACTAACAAAGTTTGCTACTTTCGGTTGATCGGTGTTTACAGGGGAAAAAAAAAAACAGAATTTGGTCAACTGATTTTGTTGTTGTTGTTTCTGATCTTGTTTGTTGTTGGTTATTGTACTGATCAGTTGGGATTTGAAGGTTTTGATCGGAGTTGTGATCAATGACAGGTTGGAGCTGCAACCCATGATGAAGAAGCAGAAAACAAATTCTGGAATCGAAGTCCAGAGGGATGATGAAACAGAAACTTTGATGACGATGCAAGAGCTTTGATGATGATGCAGGAGCTAATTTGATGAAGATGAAGCAGGCTTTGGTAAAGGAGCTTTGATGTTGATGCAGGGGAGCTTTGAGCTTTGATGATGATACAGGAGCCTTTGATGATAATGCACTAGGAGTTTGGATTGATCAGGAGCTTTGATGCAGAGGAGCTTTGAGCCTTAATGTTGATGCAGGAGCTTGGATCTTGGATGATGATATTCATATTGGAGGAGCTTCGAGCTTTGATGATGATACAGGAGTACTTTGTATTGATGCAGATCACTGGGCAGCTGGGGCAGCAGAAGCAGCAGCAGCAGCAGCAACAGAATTCACAACTCTGCAGTTCGTGCGGATTTCACCTTCACTGCTGGATTTGATATTAATGCTGCCCATGGTGACCATGGAGATTCCAAAGGTCATGTCCCAAACAGGCTCAACAAAGGAGTTGATAGTGGAAGCAAAAGAGGTAGACAAGTCATTCCACAGCACTTGATCAGATTGCAACATGGCTTTGCCATTGGGAAGATTGGAGTAGTACTCGTTATCGAAGGTGAAAGGAGTGGTTGGGTCCAGGTTCATCACCGTTGTTCCATCCGGTGCTCCTTCTGGACACAAGCTCAGCAACTGTTCAGCTAGAGCTGGATCCAGGTTTGGATCCACAGTTGGGTACAACCTGTTGGTTATAGAAGAGCAGTGCGTCCGCCCTATTGTATGTGCACCTGCAGCAGTTGACGATCAACAAACAAAAGCAAAACACTGGCATGAGCTTTTGTGCAGACAAGGAAAAAAAATTGTTCTCCTGCAGCATGCATGATCCATGTTGCAATGTACAGGACTGTAAGCTTTGATCCTACTGCAGCTGCAGCAGCAGCAGCCGAGAATTCTGTTAGACAAGCTCTGGTCCTACTATTGCAACAGCAGCAGCAGTAGCTGCTGGAGCTGAGAATTCTGTTGGACAAGCTTTGATCCTACTGCAGCAGCTGAGAATTTCTGTTTCCATGAGAGATTTGATCATCAGCTGGCGTTTTGGGGAAATGCAACAAGACCTGACAATGTGAGCATGTCTAGTTGGGAAAGACCAACAGCAGAGAAGGAGTTCGTGAGCTGCTCCACGGTGAAAGTTGGGTCTGGTAGAGCTGCTACTGCCTCCGCTGCAATGGACACAAATCCATCGTACCTCCCTGCAGGAACAGACCAAGTTGCACCACCAGCCTGCAAGAAACAGAAGGGAAGTGTACAGAATCCGGCCATGGAGGAACTTTGATCAGTGCCCCGCCGATCGAGGACAGCAAGGTTTGCCTGAAGATTTGCAGATCGGAAGTCCTGGAAGAAAGCAGCTGCAGTTTGCGCATCTACTTGAAGACGACAAAATGCATGAAGAGTGCTAAGTTTGCTACTGCAACGCTCACCTGGACAGCACCGTCGCGAGCAGCGAATGCGAGAATGTCAGCACACGAGACAATTCCCGGGCACGCGGCTTCCACCGCTTCCTTGATGGCATCCACGACATCGAACCCACGCAAGCTGAAGTTGGGTTGTGCTGTTTTCTCGGAGTCTGGTCCGTCGAGAAGCACAGAACCATCACAACCCTGCACATGCAAGAACAGAGCAGCTGCAGGAGCTTCACACACACAACCTTCAACATGAATCCTATGCACATTGTTCTATTTCATACCCACTGGAGCTGATGATCGAAGACTATCATCATCGAGCTCCAGCTAGCTCATGGTTGCAACAAGAAGAACAAAGAACAAGAAGATGATGATGTTGTTGATGTTGTTGCAGGAAGATTTACTACAGTACCTGTACAAAGCAATCGTGGAAATGTAGACGCACTAGTCCAGGAGCAGTGCCTTCATCCTGCTGGTACGCATTTGCCACAACAGAGCTCACAATAGTCTCCACATTGGGACAAGACAGATCGTAGTAGCCAACCACCAGAAATGCAACCACTCCAGGTGATGACTGCTGCAACTGTACTGCCAGTACCGTTGCAGCAATCCAGACAGCAACCCACATACTTGAGTCTCTGCAAAAGCGTCTCCTCGACTGCAGCTTCCTAGTCAAGTTGTTGTTCCTTATTCTCGCCTGCATTGTTGTAGCTGGAAGAAGAAGAAGAAGAAGAAGAAGAAGAAGAATCTTACCCGGGAACAGTCCGTAGTAGCTGCTTGCAGCCCTGCTGCTAATGAAGCTGCAAGCAGCTGAGCACCAATGTATACAGTTCTCAAAAAGAGTTCTGGAGCTTCTAATAACTCGGGTACTAAGCCAAGCACCCAATGCAGCAGCAGCAGCAGCAGCTCAAGATCAGATTTCTCGAGCTAGCTAGTGATACACAGGAGCTCAAAACGACTTCCGAGAACTCTGTACAAGCTTGCAAGCAGGCAAAGCTGCTGGAATGGAATGGGACTAACTAAGCTAGCTTTAAAGAGACAAGAAGATGATGCAGATGATGATTAAGGGGGGGGGGCAAAAAGAAACCCACGTTTCTGTACACTAGTAGATCTCTGGCAAACCGAAGGAGCTGGAGCTGCTGCTGTTGCACCACTTTGTGAAGGTTGAATCTAACCAGAACCCATCTCACCAAAACCCAAACTACTGCAGACGTGGGAGCTATGAGAGACTAAGGGAGGGGGGGGGGAAGCCAAACAAAACAAAACCGTTCTCCAGAGTACGTTGACAAACTTTTGCTGGCAGGCAGGCCCACACAACAGGAACAGCAGTTTAAACTTGCTACTACTAATAAGGATCTCTTTCCTTTACTCTATTGGGATCACCGTTACACACAATATGATAGCTGCTTCATCAACAGTAGATCTAAACTCCTTAGTACTAAAGATCTCTTTCCATTAGGTTGTTATGATCACAGCTAACACTTAATACGCTAGCTAGCTGCTTCATGAACAGTAGTAGTTCTAAACTCCTTAGTACTAATGATCTCTTTCCATTAGGTTGTTATGATCACAGTTACACTCAAATCGCTAGTAGCTGCTTCATGAACAGGAGTAGTTAAACTTATGAGTACTGAGGATCTGTTTCCATTAGGTTGTTGTGATCACAGTTATGCACAATATGCTAGCTGCTTCATGAACAGTAGTTAAACTCATGAGTACTAAGGATCTGTTTCCATTAGGTGGTTGTGATCACAGTTAAGCACAATATGCTAGCTGCTTCATGAAAAATAGTTAAACTGATGAGTACTAAGGATCTCTTTCCATTAGGTTGTTGTGATTATAGCTACACACACACACACACACACAATATGCTACCGGCTTCTTTAACTCTCTCTGGCTTTCTTTACGATCTGCAGTTTGCAGCTTGCTGCTGGAAACCGAATGGGTACCACCAACTACGAGAAGAACAGGCCATGTCATCATCGACTAATGTTACATATAGTTTTTTTCTTTTCGTTGCTGAGAGGGAGAGAGAGTTGGTGGAACTTATATTGGGACTTTTTATCTTTATGTAAGTAAGTAATTTGATTTTGCACATCATCATCATGTGATCATGAAAGCCAGCCAGCTGCCAACTGCTTGTGTGCTGCTACTTTTAATTCTGTTTTAAAAAAAAAATTTGACAGTGTCGAATCTGGATTGGAGTAAAATGAATGCAAAAAGATTTGGTGATGGCTAGGACTAGGGATCATAAATGAGAGAGAGAGAGAGAGAGAGGAGAGGGGGATTCAAGGATTCATCATCATCAAGGCAGTGATCCTTCCTTCTTCCTTCCATGAGTGTGTGTGCGTGTCGTGGTGTTTTGCTTGGAACTTAGCTGCTGCTCCAGACATAAGTAAAGTAAGTTAGTACCTACTCCAGACACAAGAAAGTGTGTGTGTGTGTGTGTGTGACTATGTGGGTTGCATGGAAGCCAAGCACTTACTTGATTTGGTGCCACTGCTGCCACTACCCAGGGGAAGGACTTCTGGCAGTAGGTTTAGGAACTTTTTGCATTAAAACCCTAACCCTAATTGGGTAGGGAAAGTACAAGTGAAGGCATTAGCCCCTAGTTACCTTCCTACCTAGCCACGTTAGGTACCAGCAAAAGTAGCCAACCCAGGTTGCCCTTTTAATTTCTAGTGGCAAGCTTAGGTTAGGATGTGAGAAGGTAGCCATTGCTCATATGGTTTACTTGCCAAAAAAGAATTAGTGTGATGTCTGTGGCTTAGTGCAACCATAAAAATGTAAATTGGGTGAAGAGTTTTGAAGTTGTCGAGGTAACTTGTGGCTTCTAGTTTCTAGCTCCATATATCTTTGTGTACAAAAATAGGCTTCAAGTGTGTTAGAGGTGTTCCATTTTTTAGACTTTCAATATACAATTGCATTTATGCAATTACACAACATGTGGCATTTACAAATCAAATGTAACTAGTTATTACTAAGTTTGAACACCCTTGCAAAAGATTTGAACCTTGGTCACAAGGACCTTACCCATTGCAACACAAAGTACCTATAAGACTTGATGAAGTTAGTTTCATGACATACATAAACAAGACATGAGTGTGCCCCCTGTGGGAAACATGACCGATGCTACATCCATCACCCATTCTTAATGAAACCATAGAAACATAACAACCCTAGCCCATATAAAAATTGGAAACCCTAACCAGCATTGTAGGTAATTGACCACCAACAACATAATTCATAAGTTCATGGTCTAGAAACTTACACTCAAATTTAAGGACTAATAACAAATCACATGCAATGGCGTGTTGGGCTTTCACAACCCTAATAATTTGATCAAAACAATCATAGAGTAATCGTAGAATGGACTTTGGTTAAGAAGTAAAAAAATGGACTATAGGGGATTATCCCAGATGATTCCATTATATCCCAATGAAGTTAAGTGCTTGTTGGGTCCTCATTAAAATTATAATTCAATATTTAGCCCTTAAAAACATTTGACTTCGAAATTCACACAAAATGTTTAAGAACCTAATATTTAATCAAATTACCACATGTCATGATAATTGTCACAATCACAATTTTGATATTATATATATTCTCACCTTCAACTTGTTTATCAAATGTGAGTAGAAAGCATTTGTTTCCAACCTACCAGAACATAGTTATGCATAGAGATCCAATTGGTCATAGTCACAATTATGGTGCCCCCATAGGAACTAGGATTATGAATTTTATATATTTTAGAAAATAATTTTGGTTAATTTTGAGTATGTGACAAATGCAACAAGTCAAGTTATATGTATTTGAAAACATTTCAACAATTCGTATATTTTTTTCATCTAGCACTAGTTGCATTTAAATGTTTCATAAATTTTTTTGACGACACATTATTAAATGATGTTCATTCAATAGTCTTTATGCTTGTAGACTAAAAATCTTTGCAATTTTCATTTTTCAAGCATGTTATTAAAATTTTGGAACTTGTATGTGGTATAATTTTCATTGCATTTGACATGTAAGAAATTTGTTTGTTTATGGTTCTTGATTTTTTTGCAATTTAACATGATTTTACTAGTCTTATTCATTCTTATATACCATATTACAATTATTTTGACCATGGTTAAAATTTGCCTTTTGGGAATTGTATTTGAACATTAACTTGTGCACGAAATTAAAAAATTGAATTGTCAAAGTTGTTCATTGCACTTATAAAGCTCATTGGTCATTCTAAATTGAAGATAAAATACATTTGAAGCAATAACATAATTGATAGTTGAATTTTGTAAACTCGAATCCTTTGTAGTATGACATTCATTTTGGGTGCCTCAATTTGTGACTAAGGCTAGTTATGGTTATAAATTTTAGTTACTTCATTTGTTGAAATAAGTCAAGGCCATTGCTTTTTTGAAGAACATTCTTAAAATATTTAGAAAATTATTTTTTTAAATCATTAAATATCTTTAAGATGTTATTTATATTATATGTTAAGGTTTACATTAAAAAATTGCCAAAAATAGTTATGTGTGAATCCTTTTACATTGTAAAAACAATGGTTACAACTATGTTAAAAAAAATTTTAAGTCATTTTAATTCATTAAATTGATTTCAAATTTTCAAAATATGTATATCAACATATATAGAAAATAAAGTTGTATAAAAACAACTCCATTTTTAGTTTTTTTCCCTACATTGTTACATACATAAAATTAAGCAATGGTTTCAATCGTTGTGGTACATGTTTGCAAAACTACATGTACCACAACAAACCTCTAGTGCTAGAATGGGTGGTTAAACAATTTGAAAAAAGTAAAAACAAATTGCATCTAATCATATTTAGTTATGGGCTTGCCTTGAGAAAGAAACTAGAAGTTGATTACAAAGTAAACATGTTTTTTTCTTTTTCATAGCAACAATTTCACTAACCTATTATCAAATGAATCCCTCCCCTTTTGCACCTAAAAACATTTATTGAACACATGTTGATTTGTTTTCAAAATGTAATATCATAATTCCCTTTATTGCCATGCACACCCACATATGTAATAGTGACTTTCCTTTCAACCATCATTTTAAAAAAAAAATCTAACTTGAGTAGTACCATAATCTTATCTCAACCTTCAATTGTGCTATAAACTTTGCACTCAACTTGTTACACCTTCCCGTTAGAATCTACATTAATAGATTTCTCCCAAGGAAATTTTGCAACCCATCAATCTTGGAAACTTCATTCATTTCATATAATGATTTAAATTTTTATTTATTTTTGGGTTAATATTGCTTATGTTTGCTTTTTCTTGGGCTAAATTGATAACCACATAATCAACATTGACTTCAAAATTTTGGTAATACATGAGAAGTAGTGGAAAGTGAAAAAAAAAATTATTCCTAAAATTATTAGGGATAATTAATAGTTTCAAATTCAACAACAATGTTGGACAATCAATTGTAAATAATTTTGAGTAATTTGGCAAGTGATGGATTATGACACTCATTGTGAATCACAAGCTCAAATCATGAAATCAAATTGAGTTTCGAAAGCTTGGAGAAATTGCATAATGAAAATCGTGTCAAGTTCATGGCTCAACAACAAAGATATTGCAAATTGTCAAATTGTTGTGAAATCAAATTCCAACTTGCAAATGACAAATTAAATTGCAATTTGCCAAGCAAAAACAAAAAAGTTGAGATTTGAAAATATTGAATATTAAAACTTAACATTCATAATAATGGATTCCAAGGTGCAAGGGGTGAAGAGGTGGCATTCACAATGTTATTCCCTTCATGAATTTTGAAGCAAAACATTATGTTATTGAAGATATGTCGTTTTATAGTGTAAATGACAACAATCACATCAACAAGGGACTGATGACTACATGTCAAAGTATGTAGAGAAATTTAGTGAATCAATGGTTGATATTAAGGAAATTGGAAGCTTTTTCATTTCAAGATAGGTGAGATGCGACAAAAGGAGGGGTTGAAATAACCATAACTAAACCTTGTGTAAGGTTGAAAATAACAAAAATCAACCTTAAAAAAAAAGTTTTAAAAAAAAAGTTATATATATATATATCCATCTTACAAGTCGTGGGCATGAAAGTGGTGATGTTAACATGGGAGTTTGCAAGTTTTGTTTATTTATGAACCCCTTGCCACACACCCTCCCCCCATTGATATTTATTTGTTCCTAGTTTCAATTGTTTGGTAGGTAGATGTTTCATCTCCTAGCAAAAATGAAGCAACACCTATTAAGCTCCAATGCACAATGAACTATGGATTGTAAGTGGTTGAAAATCAAACTTCTATCAAGTTCCAACTCCATAGATAATCATGGTGGTAAGCTAGCTTGGTTATTATTTTTACTACCTACATATTAACAACAACTTGAAAATAAGTTGTTAAAAACAATGTGCACTCATGGATGAATGTTTAAATCATCTGCTTACATAATAATCACATATTTTCCTATTTATTATATATCGATATATAGGATATATTTTTCACATAAGGGGTTACCAAAGACAACTACCATATATTCATCCACAACCAAGTCATAAAATGCATTTGATGCATGTTGTGTTATTGCATGTTGGTTCACTCTAGCTTCATTTACTTATCTAGTTGTTTGATTATGTGAACCAATGTTTCATCAATGCATTTGCCATTGGAAATACATTTGAATTACTCAATTGTGGATGAATCACAATGAAGGCACAAGGCTACATTCATTTAGTGATCTATCACAAACAAAAATTTGAAACTTCGATAACTTGCCAAAACCTAAGTTTTTATGTGAAGACGTAATGTCTCCCCCTTTGGCCCACCTCGATAGTTGGAAAGGGTGAAAACATTGAGCAAACCATATGGGATAAAATGGAGGATTGTTAGTTAACATGTGATAAAAGTGCACATGTTATGAGTGGTAGGTGCATTGAAAGGCTATACTTGGGGATCTTCCAATGCACTAGGGTATACCATACAATGAATGACTATATATATATATATATATATATATATGGTTGTTATACTTCATTCAAAATATTATGGCTATACTTAAATATACATTTTAAAAAAAGAAAAAGGCTATGCCATTATGCCACTAGCTGCTTGTTTTTCTATATCTCACCTCCACCAGAATAGCACCTTTCCAGTGGTCACCTTCACCTGACCACTGAGCAAACCATTGATTGGTAACCACTCCTCTCTTCCATCTGTTTGACACGTGGACACCCTTAAGTATACCTTCTAGAAACATTCCTTTTTTCTAGTTTTTGGACTCTTTAGTGTTTTTTAAAAAAATAATTTAAATAATTAAAAAAATTGGCATATTAGGCTGGCTACTGACATTTGCCATTAATGCTTTGTACTTGCCATATTAGCTAATGGTTGGCTAATATATATAGCCTAAAAGTCATGGGTCAGAGTTAATCACTTCCAGTATTTTTAATTTTTTTTTCCCCTTTTTTTTTCTCACTTTTGTGATGTAGCTAATGTGGTGATCATCCGTACGACAGTTTAGCCAAATTTGGCTATACAAAGCATATGAGAGGAAAAAAAAAACTTTTAATCATCCTTCACATTTTATGCTAAAACCTAATAGAGAAATCTGGCAGTTGTTTCTCCTCCCCCCTCCCAAAAATAAAATAAAATAATAAAAGTGAAAATTGGCAACTAGATAAAACCCAAAAAACACAATATCTTTTAGCCATTCTGAAATAAAAATATAAAAAAAATTCTCCAACTAGCTAAATAAATTTAGCGAGGACAAAAAAAAAAGAAAAAGAAAAAAAAGAAGAAGAAAAACAGCCCCAAATGGCAACAAGTGCACAAAAATGCAGGATGGATGGTGTAAGGGACAGAAGACAATTTTTCATTTATATTGTTTGCCCCATAGCTAACTAACCATGGTGATTAAGCAAACTACTAACCTACTAACCATAGTTATAAACTAACTACTCTGGTTTGGGCTTCATGGCAATATTGCTGAGTTCTTGAAGGAAACTCAACTGACACAATTATTATTTTTGCACACACAATAATAATAGTAATATGCTACACTAGACTTTTGGTGTTGTATTATTATCATTATTATTATTATACTTATCTACACTAGTAGTGTATTTGGCCTTTTTTTCAAAGGTTTTGTCAGAGGTTTGTCACTTTGTAATTTAACTTGTTCTTTAACTGGTTCTTTTATGACACCAATCCCAGTTTGAAGTTATTATTATAGTGCCATTTTTGTCAACCAAAAAAAGCCATTATTAAAACCCCCAAGGAAAAAAGAGTCCATTGGGTCTGCCCTAAAACTGACATGCATTGAAGGAAAAAAAACAACCTCGTATGCTTCATGACTCATGAGTAGTAATAGTAGTAGTAGTACTACTACTTGACTCAATTTTTGCAATATTGCATGATTTCTTCATCCACTTTCAGACAAGTCCACATGAAGGAAGGATTTGATTTGAGATCTTACCTTTTTTTTCCCTTAAAAAATATAATTAAAAAAATAAAATTTGAAAAAAAAAAAAAAAAAAAAAAATCAACACAATAAAAAAAAAAAATATAAAAAAAAAAAAATAAAAAATTAA
>Ga0116227_10001994_pt1 | contig 46588 bp, 41 predicted proteins | sample S1TSphgellanicum_FD_89693 | JGI IMG/M metagenome (GOLD analysis project Ga0116227, IMG submission 89693) | Host-associated microbial communities from peat moss isolated from Minnesota, USA - S1T2_Fb - Sphagnum magellanicum MG | ecosystem: Host-associated > Plants > Peat moss > Unclassified...
AGATATCTGGAAAACATTTAGATATTAAGTAGCCAGAAATCTAGGCATTGACCTAGTACGACTGGGTAGACGGCGTTTGACGGCCGTAGCGTTCGCGAAGCGTGTGCCTTGCACAGAGTTGGGCAAACCTCCTCTGTCAGCAGAATCTCATGGCTTATAGCCATGAGATTGTCAAAGAAATCCGAAAACCAACTAATTTGTGTAGAAAATTTAGCAACAAAAAAAATTTACCATAAAATAGAAGCAGATCATGCTAGATCAACGCCAAAAGCGTGCTCGCAAGTTCTGCTTTTTTTCAGTATTGAGTTAAGAAAATCACTCTTTTGGTGCAAATAGTTGGGAGCGTAAAGCCGTTAGTATTATTGCATCAGCACCTCACCAAGAGCTATTAGTAAAGGCTAAATGGCAAGCTTAAATCAAAATGACTTCATTAATCCCTCGCAATCTCAGCGTAACTATCCGACCGGTCCAATATCGGGACCTGGACAGTATTGAACGCCTAACTCAAGAGTCATTCCCTGTCTCCCATGGGACCAATATTGCCATGCAGCAGATGCAATGGGTGCGCCGCTGGTATGGGTTACTCAAGTTTTTGAGCTGGTTTCCCAACCCCCTACAGTATCGCTTTTGTGGTTACGTTGCTGAGCAAGGACGAATACTGCTAGGGATGATTCAAGTGTCACCATTTAACCGGACACGCAGTACCTGGCGGATTGACCGGGTGATGTTAGACCTGGCTGCGGATAAGCAAGGAACAGGTTCGCAACTGTTGCGCCATTGTTTTGAATCAATTTTAGAAGCTCGGACTTGGCTACTAGAAGTGAATATCCATGATCTAGATGCCTTAGCACTCTATCGCCAGAACGGATTTCAGCGGTTAGCGGAAATGACATACTGGGAAATTAGCCCCAAGTTATTGGCGGAATTAGCAAAAGCAGAACCAGATCTACCCAACCTGCTACCAGTGAGTAACGCCGATGCTCAACTACTCTATCAGCTAGATACAGCATCAATGCCGCCTTTAGTCCGTCAGGTATTTGACCGCAATACTCGCGACTTTAAAACCAGCTTGTTTGGTGTAATTACTGATGCCATCAGACAGTGGATGAAGGCAAAAGAAGTGGTCAGTGGCTACGTGTTTGAACCCCAGCGAAAAGCAGCGATCGGCTATTTTCAAGTACAACTAGACCGGAAGGGGGAGTCCCCCCATCTAGCGACGCTGACGGTTCACCCGGCATATACTTGGCTATATCCAGAATTACTTTCCCAACTAGCTCGCATTGCCCAAGATTTTCCTCCCCAAGGGTTACGATTAGCTTCCTCAGACTATCAGCCAGAGCGAGAAGAGTACCTAGATCAAATCGGGGCTAATCCCATAGAGCATACCCTGATCATGTCACGCTCAGTTTGGCACAAACTACGGGAGTCAAAATTTGTTTCCCTAGAAGGAATTCAGTGGACAGAAGTACTACAAGGCCTGCAACCTGTACGCAAACCTATCCCCGGAGGGATGTCATGGGGACAACAAAGGCATCTGCCAAAGTCAGATCGACCAGAACCTGCCCCCTTTACTAATCCAAACTGTCACCTAGAACCAACAAAAACTCCTGAACCAACAGATCCAAGAGCAGGAGAAGAAGTAGGGTGAAACCGCAAATTTCTGCGTTAGGACTAGATGTCGGGCAAAAACGTATCGGTGTGGCAGGGTGCGATGGCACAGGCTTGATTGCCACAGGGATCACTACTATTGAGCGCACCTCTTTTCACCAAGATGTAGAGCAAATCAGACAAATCATCAACGAGCGCCAGGTACAGGTCCTAGTTATAGGGCTACCCTATTGCATGGATGGCTCCTTGGGCTATCAAGCCCGTTCCACCCAAAAATTCGCCACTAAGCTAGCTCAGGCTCTCAAGCTACCCGTGGAATACGTAGACGAGCGATTAACCTCATTTCAAGCAGAACAACTGCTCATAGCTGAGAAGCGTTCTCCATCTCGGCACAAAGCTTTAATCGACCGCAAAGCAGCCGCATTGATTCTACAACAATGGCTAGATACTAAGCGCAATCTTGCTAATATACCAATTGATACTTTTTAATGTGCTATGGTGTAGCAGGAGCTATAATAACTATCAAATATGGATTTATAAGAAAGACCGTTTTCTAAAATTTCTGAATATTTATTAAAAGTTTGACGACTCAGCTATGTTTTCCTCTGAATTTTCTGAAGACAATGATTACGCTCACGATAGTTCGATCACTTTGACAGATGACAAAGGTCGATCGCTTGAATGTTATGTAGAGCATTCACTCTCAGTGGATGGACAAGATTACGTCTTGCTTCTACCTGTGGATTCACCTATAGAAATTTTTGCTTGGCAAGGTGAGGGCGAACAGGAGGAAGCAACTCTGGTGGAAGATGAGAGCACGATTGAGGAAATTTTTAGCACTGCCCAAGCAGTATTAGCTGAACAAAACCTGATTGTCAAGAACACTGCCTACGCTCTGACAGTGTCCGGTGAACTACCTCCAGCGGAAGAATCTGAACTCTTCACCTTAGAAATCGAAGATGGAGAGGCAAATTTAGAACCAGAAAAACTACAGCTACTCACTAGCTTCTTTTATCAGGACAAGGAGTATACAATTTATACGCCTGTTGATCCCTTACTGTTTTTCGCCCGGGTAACAAAAACAGGTAAACCTGAATTACTTTCTCCAGAGGAATTTCGCCAAGTTCAACCACTGTTAGAAGAACATCTGTTTAATCAGGTAGAATAAGCACTCCTATGACCTGGCAACATCTCCTACAGCCTGACTTAGTCTTAGCAGGTTCAGTGTTGAAATTAACACCAGAAATCATCCATCAACATCAGCTCAAAGGCCTGGTGTTAGATGTAGATGAAACCTTAGTCCCCATGACAGTAGGAGAAGTTTCCCCAGAATTACGGCAGTGGGTAGAACAAACCCGCAGTCATGCTGCGTTATGGTTAGTTAGCAATAACCTCAGCGAAGGGAGGATTGGTGGTATTGCCCGTTCCCTGAACCTGCCTTACTTTTTGGGGGCAGCTAAACCCTCACGGCGAAAAATCAAGGCAGCACTTCAAGGCATGAATCTACCTGAACATCAAGTAGGAATGGTAGGCGATCGCCTGTTCACCGATGTGATTGCTGGTAATCGCTTGGGGATGTTTACTATTTTGGTTGAACCGATAGTTCATTCCGGTACTATCCTGCGCTCCCATCGGCTCCGAGACTTTGAAGTCTGGGTGTCAGAGATATTGGGAGCCTCAATCACCCCGATACAAGCAAAAATTTACAAAGATTGAAGAATCGTCAGGAAAGTAAATCTAAAGAAATTATTAAAAAATCTTGAGTTACTGAAGAATTAGTGAATAATAAACACTAATGAGATGAGGTCAGCTAAATAAAGACCTTAATGCATAGTAAACGAATATAAAACAATACAGTGCCAACCTTCACAGATAGAGGGCTTGGTGCTGTATAATTTTAGATTTTAGGAAATCTAGAATCTGAAAAACCGTAAAAGATGCCTTTAAAAATAGTCGTCAAAATTGGCACTTCCAGCCTCACCCAACCAGAAACAGGACAGCTAGCCCTTTCAACTATCGCAACTTTGGTAGAAACACTCTGCTATTTGAAGAGCCAAGGTCATCAAGTAGTTTTAGTTTCCTCCGGAGCAGTGGGGGTAGGTTGTGGGAGGTTAGGCTTAACTGAACGTCCCAAGGCGATCGCCCTTAAACAGGCAGTGGCAGCTGTGGGGCAAGGTAGGTTAATCCGGATCTACGATGATTTATTTAGTATTCAACAACAACCCATAGCCCAGGTATTACTAACCCGTGCTGATTTGGTACAACGTAGTCGTTATCTCAATGCCTACAATACCTTTCAAGAACTGCTGGGGTTAGGAGTAATACCTGTGGTAAATGAAAATGATACAGTAGCAGTAGAGGAACTGAAATTTGGGGACAACGACACCCTTTCAGCCCTAGTTGCCAGTTTAGTAGAAGCAGATTGGCTATTTTTACTCACTGATGTTGACCGATTATACTCCGCCGATCCTCGTTCCGTACCTGACGCCCAACCCATTGCCCTGGTAAATAGTATTAAAGAATTAGCACAGATTCAAACTGGTGGACAGGGTTCGCCCTGGGGAACAGGGGGGATGTTAACAAAGATTGCTGCTGCCAGAATTGCCACTGCATCTGGAGTGCGGACCGTGATCACCCAAGGGCGTTCTCCCCACAACATCGAGAAAATTATCCAAGGGGAGGCAATAGGAACTCATTTTGCACCCCAAAGAGAACCAACTTCAGCGAGGAAACGCTGGATTGCCTACGGTCTAGTACCGACGGGGAAATTATATTTAGATCCAGGGGCAATCCTGGCAATTTCTCAGGCTGGTAAATCCCTATTAGCTGCGGGGATTAAGGCAGTTGAAGGGGAGTTTGATCCTCAAGAAGCAGTGCAATTGTGTGACCATCAAGGTAATGAAATTGCTAGGGGACTGGTGAATTACAATAGTGATGAACTGCAAAAGATTTGCGGACATCATTCATCGGCAATCCCTGTAATTCTAGGTTATGCAGGTGCGGAAACTGTTGTACATCGGGATAATTTGGTGTTGACATAGGGTAGAAAATATCTCCACCTTTGGCAATTTTTGAATTTGGAGTTGCTGACTGGACCGATGCTCTAGGCGATAGCCAATTTACCTCTTCCCCAATTGCTCTACAAAATGCCTATGTTGAGGTGAATGTAATCCCAACTGTAATACCTCCAAAACCACTGCCATCCGATTGTTTAGCAGTTCTTCCAACGCTAACCACAACCCTGGAAAAACTTGAGAGCGAATAATCCCATCTGCCTCAGGAGATAGCAATCGATAGTCGCCATCACTAAGGTAGAACCATTCTATTTGATTCTCGTAGGATTCCCAGATTATGTACTCCAACACCCCGTTATGGCGATAAACTTGCTTTTTGCTGCCCCTATCAATCGCAGCACTACTTGCGGCTATTTCCACAATTAACTCAGGCGCTCCTTCAATATAACCATCACTACTCAATCGAGCCTGTCCACCTGCTGCTGGTTCAATAAACAGTACTGCATCTGGTTGTGGTTCGTTATCTAAATCTAGTCTGACAGTGGGGGCATCACTCAAGTCAACACCAGGGGTTAATGATTGGTAGACTCCTAACCAAGTTATAACCCGACTGTGGGGCTTGCCATGCTGTTCATGTCTTAACGGAGATGCCACGTAAACGATTCCTTCAATCAGTTCTGCTTTTTTAATCTGGGGGACAGCCGCATAACGTCGCTCAAATTCAGGGCGAGTCAGGCGATCGCCACTTTGAAGTGGGGGCAGATGTTCTTGGGGCGAATTGGATTGTGTTTGGGGTTGGTACTCTCTAACCATTGGCCAATCCTGACAATTTATTTATGACTTTTTCCGCAGACCTAAGTACGACATTCTTCTCCAAATGCAACACCATCTAGAGTCGGTTTCCCCTGATGCACATGGACTTAAGAGATTTTTACTAACCAACTACAATTTTACCTCAGTAGACGTAAATGATTATGACTGTGAAGGATGGGAGGAGGAACAACAATACTAAAAACGTCTGCAACTGCAGGGACCAATAATAACCCAAGTTGCTAGTACCGTTCAGAGTGAGCAGATAGACCATATTGTGGCAGAATAAACAGCAATGAAAAGGTTAAAAGCAGTCTATGTACTTATGCCGACCTGTACTAGAAAATATCCTTACGCTTTTGTAAATAAAGAACTACGATTAAATATATTGCCGCATGAATCAACAAAAGCCCCCAATTTAAATACAAATTGTCCCAAGTTGGGTCATAAACAGTTGGGTCAAAGGGTAAGGAGGAGGAGGGTGGGGGGACTTTACTTCCGTCAGACAATTTAATCGGTGGTACTAGGGACTTAACATCAACTAAAATTCCATATCCTCCTACTGACCAACGACTGAGTGTGAACCAGGATAGGAATTTACTCACATTGCCTTCTGTCTTGAATAGCACTCCAGAAAAGATGATTTGTGGGAGCAAGAGCAGTGGTAGAGCGTTATTTGCCTGACTACTGTTTTTGACGATAGCGGAGACGAATAGCCCTAAACTAAAGCTAGCTACTAAGGTGAGAAAATTTGTCACTCCTACCCCTAAGAACCAGGAAATTAATTTGGGGTCTGGTGCTTTAAAGCCGATGAGAATTACTGCTACGATTAAAACGGTTTGCGCGATAGCTAACAGTGATAAAACTGTGAGTTTGGAACCCAAATAAGCGAACAACCCTAAGTTGACTAATCGCTCTCGTAGATAAATGGCTGATTCCTTGACTATCTCTTGGAGAGAACTAGAGAGTCCTACCCACAACCCAGCGCAGGTAAATACGAATAGCACTCGCAGGCACAAGGGGGCTAGGGTAGGGTCTGGTTGATTGCCTACTACAAATGGTACTTTATCTTTAAGGGCTAAGGTAATCAAACTAATGCTGATAGGTGCAGTTAATAGGGAGAGGGTAAGATTGAGGCGATCGCGTAAAATTAACTGTCCACATCGTTGGGTTAATAACACCCACTGTTGCCAAAAGGCGATAGCTTTCTTTTGGGGTGGTTTAGAAGTGGTTGGCTGTTTAATTTGTGAATTTAATTGATTTTTAATATACTTTTGATAGTAGCTAGATTGGCGAAATCTCTGGACAAATTCACTGATTTCTGCTTCCTGTTCCAACTTGATATAGATATCAGCGAAGTCTTGGACTTGAAAAAAGGTTAAGGCTTCTTGGGGAGTGCCAAAATAACACAGTCTGCCACCAGCACCGAGGAATACAATGCGATCGCATGCGGTGATATTTGCGGTGGCATGGGTGACTAAAATAATTGTTCTTCCCCCATGATGTGCTAACTCTTTCAACAGTTGCATCATCTGTTTATCTAATCCGGGGTCAAGTCCAGATGTGGGTTCGTCGAGAAAGAACAATTTTGGATCAGCCAGCAATTCTACCCCAATACTCACCCGTTTCCGCTGTCCCCCACTCAAGTCGCTGATCAAAGCCTGGCGACGGTGGGTCATTTTAATCGCTGCTAGTGCCTGTTCTACTACCTGTTGTAGGTCAGTATCTGGGGGTAGTCGCAGCTTGGCAGCGTAGGTGAGAACTTCCGTCACTGTCAACTCCCGGTGGATGATATCATCTTGGGGGACATAACCTATTTGGTTCCGGTACAGATTGAAGTTTTTCTGCAAATCCTCACCATTGAGATAGACTACCCCTTGGGTTGTTCTTTCAACCCCCAAAAGTGTCCGCATCAGGGTTGATTTACCTGCACCACTCCCCCCAACTAAGGCAACAAATTGTCCTGGTTCAATGGCAAAGGAGAGATCGTCTAATCGTCGTTTACCATTGGTTTCGAGAGTTAGGTTGTGGGCCTCTAGACGGATGCGATCGCCTTGGTCGAGAATTTCTAAATTATCGTCGCGTAAAACCAGCGTATAGGGTCCGATGCGGATTTTCGCCCCATTAGCCAGGACAACTTTACCATTTACCCGCTGGCCATCCACAAATACCCCGTTAGTGCTGTAGTCCTGCAGGATGTAGCGCCCTTGGGCATCACTATCAATGGTGGCATGGCGACGGGAAACTGTGGGAGCATCTAAGGGCAAGTTAGCTTGAGGATCGCGTCCTAGTAAGACGGACTTTTTTTTGAGAGAAATCGAATGCTGTACTGGTAGAGTTACTGAAGCAGCATGATTAGGGTTGAAGTATTTGACTTGAATTAGTTGATTGGGGTTTTGGGAAATTTGAATTTCAACCCTGTCGGTTAAAAGGTATCCTTCCTGGGGTGTAATTAGGGAGTGATTAATATAGAGTTTATTCCTACTGGGTTTTTCCCCGTTACCGTCAAAGATCCGGTAATCCATCCCATCTTTGCGTAACAATGCTTGAACACGGGAAACAACTTCCCAATCTAGGGGTAGAACTAAATCAGCTACATTAGGGTCACGACCTAGAAGGTGCTGATCTTTCCTTAGTTCCACCTTGAAAGTTTTACCTTGGTTATTGAATTCTAAGTAGGGGTTTATATTTAAGACAGTTTCATGCTGACCGGGTTGTAGTGTCATATATTTAGGCGATCATTGTTTCCCACAATATGTAAGTTTACATGACCGTCGATATCTTATACAATAGTTTTATCGAACTGCCCGTAAGTAAATATTCGTGGTTAAAGGCAGTACAGGAGACAAGGGAAAGATTGAACTGTGCTCCTTTTAACCCTCAGTCCCCAAATAGTGAATTCCTAAAAATAAATTTAGCCCCTAAATTTTTTTCATTGGGACTAACTTCTGCCCCCTAGCATTTAGCCTTGTGTCCAAATTAGTAACTCCCCTTGTTCCCCACCTGCCGCTAGTAAGGGGTCTTGACTGTGGGGATGCCAAGCGAGGACAGAAAACCCTGCTCTGGCACCTGTGAGAATTTGGACTAATTCTTGGGCTTCTCTCCACAGACACAACCAACCATCAGCGCCAGCAGAAGCTAGGAGAAAATTTTTGGGTGCAAAGGCAATTGATTGAATTACATCCAGATGGTTAGCTAAAATTCGCGATTCCCAACCCACATTCTCATCTTCTGATTTTTCCCAAACTACTACTCCCTCCACACTGGAGGATGCAAGTAGAGGTGTAGTTAATTGGGTAGTAGGTTCTGACCATGCCAGTTGACGAATTTTCCCAGGGAAGCCTCGCATTACCCAAGGGTTAGGGTTGCTCCAATCTAATACTGTTACGCTCCGATCCATGTTGCCAGAAGCGAGGAATTTGCCATCGGGGGACCAAGCAGCGGCTATGCTGACGGTAGGCATTGAGAGGGTGTATGGTTCTTCATCCCAGCTTTGGGCATTCCAAATCTTCACACCTTGATAACCATTGACTGCTAGGTATTGTCCATCTCGTCGCCAATCAATACCTAAAACGGAGGAGTCATGAAAATCCAAAGTGACAACTATTTCCTGGGCATCTGCATCCCAGACTTGAACATAGCGACCTAAACTAAATGCCAGTTGGTTACTGGTGTGATTCCAAGCTAACTGATCAATCCACGCTGGGGCATTGGCAAAGGTGGCAATGAGTTCATGATCTCGCCATACTTTTACCTGTCCATCCTGTCCACCTACGGCTAAATATTTGCCATCAGGAGAAAAGTCTAGACAGTCAACGGATTTGCCATTGCTAGATTGTAAGGTTGTGAGTTCCCCGTTTTCCCACAACATCACTTCCCCCGCCCCAGAAGTTGCTCCTAAAATTTGACCTTGGGGCGACCAAGCGATAGTTGTGACATAATCTGCAAGTGCTCCTGAGTAGTATGCTTGGTATTCTTTCATTGTTAGTTGGATCTTAATTTAATTTCGCCATCAGCTGTAGCTGATGGCTGACTGCTCTAGACTATACAGGCAATAAAATCTTGTTTCAGTTTGGCTGCATCTAAATTGCGCCCAATAAATACCAATTCATTTTTGCGGGTTTCGCTATCTTTCCAAGGACGATCTGGTCTACCGTCAAATATCATGTGTACCCCTTGAAACACAAAGCGATTATCTTCCCCAGCAATGTTTAAAATGCCTTTCATCCGGAAAATATCAGGTCCTTGGGTACGCAGTAATTCGGCTAACCAATTTTGCAGCTTTTGCCTATCCATAGCACCTTTTTCGACTACAGCTACTGAATAAACACTTTCATCGTGTTGGTGTGCATCCTCACCTAGGAAGTTGGGATCAACTTCCAGCGCCCGGTTTAAATCAAAGGCTTGTACCCCCAATAAAGCATCCATTGTTAATTCGGAATTGCGGGTGCGGTAAATTTTGGCGATCGCATTCATCCCGCGAATCCGCTTTTCCAGTTCATCTAAAGTTTCTGGCGTGACTAGATCTGTTTTATTGAGTAAAATTACATCGGCAAAGGCAATTTGTTCTTGGGCTTCGTCTGCGTCCCAGTGCTGCCAAATGTGCTTGGCATCGACAACTGTAACTACCGCATCAAGAGACAATTGATTTTGTAAATCTTCATCCACAAAGAAGGTCTGAATCACTGGTGCAGGGTCAGCTAGTCCGGTAGTTTCAATTACTAAATGGTCAAACTTATCCCGCCGCTTCATTAAATTGCCGATAATCCGAATCAAGTCTCCCCTAACAGTACAACAGATACAGCCATTGTTCATCTCAAAGATTTCTTCATCTGCATCAATAACTAACTGATTATCAATACCCACTTCCCCAAATTCGTTGACAATCACTGCGACTTTTTTACCGTGTTCATAGGTGAGGATATGGTTAAGTAGGGTGGTTTTACCCGCGCCTAGATAGCCAGTTAAAACGGTTACAGGCACTGCATTCGCTGTTTCTGAAGCCATGATAATTCCAAGCAAATTTGCTGATCTGCTATATGATAGCCTGTGCAGGTGGCAGAGGACAGGTGGCAGTTCTTGCTGGAGGGTAAATCAAGACTTTAACTTTTGAATATTAGAGACTAAAATCCCTTGCATCCTATCTACTTGTTTTCAAACTGGGTCAAATAACTCGGGAGTAGCTAATTTTACCTCTTTAGTTATAATTAGTAGCATATCGAGTTCTCTAAGAGGAGACCACAAAAAAATGCCCTGCCGTATTTAGGGATTACTCGTTGTGCAGCCAGAATTTGGGTTGGACGGCAGGGCATTTTTGTCCGAGCATAGTTCTAATCTACACCCTACACCCTTACACCCCTCTTTCATGCTTGGCGGTGAAATTTTTTCCCTGGCTTTAATAATTCTGCCAATCTCAGATCAACACCAGTCACAATTTACAGGAACAATAAGATGGGGAGAATATATCTCCTGGCTGAGTAATAAATCAAGTCACCTTGGGTAAAATTAGCAAAAGTCAGCGAACACCAGCTTCAAAACCCAGGTACAACGATCCCTGTATACCTCGCTTCTGCTTAATCGTAAGAAATAAAAACTTAAAAAAACGCAATTTTCCTGTTTTGATTGTCAGATAAAGAAGCTATTATTTGATAGAGAGAAGCTTCTCCCACCAGGCAATGTAGTCTAAAAGACAAAACTACCAGTCAACTGCCATTGAGCCGAGTGAACGATAAACGCTATGTCTTACGTCTCCGTGCTGAAAAATATACCAGAAATTTTAACTCAACCAACTGGGATAGCAGCTATAGCCTCTCTTGGCCTCCACGGCGCTATAGCGTTAATTGTGCCCTTGATTCCTTCAAAACCCAGTCAACCCGAGGACACAACCTCATCCAAAGCAGTGGGACTCCTGGAATTGAGTCCAGCGGACCAAAGACGTCTGCCACAAACTTCCGACACCTCGAAAGTTTCCCTTCAACCTCAGCTATCCCTACAGCAGCAATTCCCCTCAACAGCTGCCAGCATCCAAGGAATGCCCCCAGCGCAGCCACCATTACCTGGTTTAGTAATGCCACCTGCCTCCTCCACATCATTGGCTAATATTCCTCCATCCCTAGTCCCAAAGGACTATACCACCAGAACAAGAATTTCTCTGGGCAATTTGCGTAATAGTGGTGAATTCACCTCACCAGTTGCCCTAGCTAATAACATAGACCCGAGACTTCCAGAACCCTCACCTGTCACTGTCAACAGTTTGCCGCGTCAGTTACTACTTAGACCCAGTTCTAATAGATCGGTAATGCCGTCCCTGAAACCAATTCATACTACCCCATATACCACAGCAGAAGTAGACAACCTACCTAAAACTAGGCAGTCAGAATTGCCTACACCTGCTGTGACCCAAATTGCTAAGGTTCCCGAGGGCAGGGATAGGTTAGCCTTAGCCAAGGAACCCATACCTATGGGTTCCTTTACACCAATACCAATAGGTGCATTGAATTCAGCACCGGAATTGCCTAATTCTAATACCCCTGAGTCAAGCTCGAAAACAACTCCAACGGAACAGCAGACAAGGACAAATGAAGGGTACACTGCAAAAATACCTGAATCAACAACTCCAGGGGGACAGGAGCTAGCTCTAGCTTCCTTCTCCGACTTGTACAAAAAAGTTCAGCAGCAATACCCACAAATAGAATGGCAAAAAACAATCATAGCCAAAATTGCGACTCAGAAACAAGAAACTGAAGGTGTTGCCCGTGGCATAATCGTGGTAAATGCCGATGGGGAGATTTTAAACTTCCAATTACTAGATAAGACAACATCCCCGCAACTCCAATTAGAAGCAAGGGAATATTTCAAAAACAGTCCTCCCCAGGGGAAAAAGCAAATCAGATTGTACCCATTTTATCTGTCATTTAAGCCCATTGATACAAGTGTTCCTCCTGTCACTACTCGAGAGTTAACCCCTAAGTCATCTGTACCTACACCCCAAGCCACTCCTACCCAAACAGCGAGTACCTCTAAACCTCTGATAGCTAATCAAAACGGTGATCCAAAACTAATTCAAGAGTTACGTCAACTAAGAGAGCAAAAACAATAATTAGTCCCAAGCCCGAGGTAAGAACTAACTTACCTCCCACATTTTTCAGCACCTTGACTAAATGTCACTTAAACGTCGAGTATGAAAGTTGACTCTACATCTGCCCCCAGATATGAAAACTTTCTCTCGCGTTCTGTTGTGCCTACTTAGTTGCTTCATATTTTTACTACTTGGTTCATTACCTAGCCTAGCAGCAAAGACCGTTGTCCTTAGGTACGGGTTATTTGAGCGATCGCTCCCTGTGGCTGATATCCGTAGCTATGGTGAGAAAAAACAGGTTTCCGACACTTTACGGTCTTTTTTGAGTTATCTTGATCGTGGGCAGCAACAGGAATTACAAGCTGCACTCCAGGTCAAATTATCTTTGGATCTTGCTGCTTTAAATCAGCTCATAGATACGCAGATTGGACAGGAAGTATTACACATCTTTTCCGATACCATCGCTCGGTCTGATGACGCTGGTATTAAAGCTTTACAATCTGCAGTACTCTTGGGAGCTTCATCACCGGAAGGTTTAAGTATTGTTAGCTTCATGGAGGCCTATCCTAGCAATAGACTGGTAGTTAACGCATCAAAACTGGCAAAACTACAGCAGCAAATGATGTCAGGTAATAAGCAACCCGGAGATCACCTAAGTGCTTCACCTATTTGGCAAATGGAAGTACAATATCAGGTACTTGCTACCCAAGGTAAGCAATACTCAGGCTGTTTATTTGGGGACTCTATCTCTGCTGAACTGGGGAATACCCTCGGCCAGGATACATTTAATTTTGGGTTAGATGGGTTGAGTGCAATTTCCTTAGTAGAAGAACTACAACAACTAACCCCTGCCAAGGTGAAATGCCAAAAAGCGGTGATTGCTGTCGGTGGAAATGATGCTTGGTATGGATTGAGTGATGAGTTATTTAGCCAAAAGCTACAGGAAGCCATCACCCTGATCCGAGCAACGGGGACTAAACAAATATTTCTCATCCCAGCTTTTTACTCCACAGTTGCAGCTAGTCTAGATCCGACTATATCTGCTCCCTTACCTAAGGTCGAAAGAATTAATACTCTCATTGATCAGGTGTCTAATCAGGAAAACACCCCTGTAATGGCAGATGGCATAGCACCTTTATATGACAAAAACGTTCTCAAACAGAATCTCGCAGCCCCTGATGGGGATCACCTCAACGAGGCAGGTCTAAAGATTTATCGTGAGGCACTGTTACAAATTTTCGGGAAATAAATTCGGGGCAATCCCAGTAATTACTACTGGGATTCAAAAAAATCAATTAAAGTACTCGTACACTCCCACAGCAATTATCAAACCAGCTGATAAGAATCCAGCTAATTTCACAGGCATTTTGGTGGTAAAGTTATCACCTAGGAAATACCCCACAATGATCACTAGCATACTGAGGATGAAAGTTAGGGTAGTAGTTAGATTAATGTCTATTTTGGAAATACCTGCACCTATGCCACTGAAGACATTGTTGATGGTGAGGGCAAAGGCTAAAATTATCGATTCTTTCACGTCAACAGAACGAGAACTGTCTAAATCTACCTTCTCTGGGTTATTGACATAGGTAGCATAATTAACTTTATCAGCATTAAGGTTATCCTTGTTCTCCGTATAAATATTACCATCACCCACAGTTTGGACTCTATTTGTAACCTTTGGGATATCCATTCTCAAGGTTTCTACTATACCCCAAACTCCTAAAAGTACCAGAACACCGCTTCCTAAAAGGTTAGCTACTTGATCAGATAAATATTGACCAATAATTGCCCCTAATGTCATAGATATGTAGGTACCGAAGGCGGACACTACGGCAATGGCTAAGTTACTTAAGAAACCAATTTTTAATTTTTTGACACCGTAGGCAATACCTACAGCAAAGTTATCAACATTGGATGAAATCGCCAGCAGGATCGCAGATAGTAAATGTCCCATAAAACAACCAAATTTTTCCTTAGGGTTATAAACTTGGAAAATTAGCCAAAAAAGGCATTATTTAGGTTAAATGTTGAAATTGCTACCAGCTTACAAGCCGCATACGTGCATATACGATAAAATAACCAAATTTTTCCCCAGGATTCCGATTCTACTTACTCTTGTATGGAACATACTACCATAAAATATTCGCTTGACTGATGCTAATTTTAGATTTGTTCCACCCACAAGGCGTAGGGTGGAACAAATCTAAAATCCAAAATTGATTGATACCTTTAAACCCTTATAGGAAAACACTTCCGTAATTGCCACACTGTGTATCTGAATAACTAGGGTTCTCAACTTACGTGAGTTCAACAAACCAAAAAGTTCGGGCAATCAATGATCAGGCTGCGGTGTTGAGAATGTTCAATTTGACTATATTCTCAACAAGCCCCCAACCCTTTCAGTACTATAGCCTTTTCAAGGCTATACCTGCTCTAACGAATGCTTTCCGTTGGCAGATCAGGTTAAACTTGATAGCCTACTCAAGAGGGTATTGTTTAGAGAATCAGTTGAAATTGCTACCAGCTTACCACCTTTAGTTAACCTCAACTGCTGCCCACGCCACTCAATTTTGCTACCTACGAGACCATAGCACCAAATAGCACAATTTAGCAAGTCTCGAAGTGGGATCACTAGCAGAAATTTTGTAGCAATTGTATCATTTAATAATCTGACTCCCACTATCCAGCCCATTATCAACCGCATCATCCAGGTAATAACTAATCCAGTCCAACCGAATGGGGAACCTCCTGTGGTTATTAGCAGTAGCAAACTAGTTAATGTACCGTAGGTAAAAATCAGTCCGGCGTAACCCCAAGGACGAGAAACTCGGATGCAGCGAGACCAGCGGATCTGGCGTTTGATGGAATCCCAGAGGCTACTGCTGCCTAAGATATGTTCTACGATATAATCGGACAGGACTACCTTGTAACCTGCTTGAGTTGTTAGGTGACCAAGTTGGAAATCATCAGCTAAATAATCGGCGATCGCCTCAAAACCACCAATTGCCTCCAGTGCTTGTTTGCGAATTACGATAGTGGAACCAAAGGCAAATTTGATTCCCTCGAGTTGATTACTAACTAAAACCCCAGCATGGAAATCAGTAGCAGCACTAATCGCTTCTAGAGTTGTTACCCATCCTTGGGCTAAGGAACGGTATAGACAGGTGACGACTCCCACACGTGGATCTTTTAAAGGCTGGACTACTTTTCGGAGATAGTCTGTTCCAACTCTGATATCACTATCAGCTACAATCAGAATTTCATATTTAGCAAAACCAAGGGTATTTGCTAAATTACTCACTTTTAAATTTGCCCCAATCAGGCGATCGCTCACCACTAGTCGAATATCCACCTCTGGAAACTGCCGGATAATTTTTCGCACAATCGGGATGACTGGATCACGACGATCGCGCACACCAAATACAATCTGGTACTTAGGGTAATTTTGCCGACAAAAGGAAGCCAGATTCCTATCAGTATCAGTATCTACCCCACAAACTGGTTTAAGGATAGTAATAGCTGGATGAAATTCGGGATCAAAAGAATAGGAGTGACGCAAAAAACTCATCGCTGCATAAATTCCATAGGAGTAAAATATGACCGATGATAGACAGAGGAATAACAACAGGATGTCAAGGATTCTCATCTGCCAGATGAAATCTAAAGCAAATCCCACAGTTAAACCTCCATATTTTTTTTGTGTCAGGAAATCCCACCTTTTTTATTTCCACGGCAGAATGTGCGTGCAAAAATTGTGGCTGCATTTCCTTGCTTCTTATTACAAACAAACCTGAGTAAAATCCCCAAAGGAGTAAACGTCTTTGAATATACACCAAAAAGGTACTTTTTTCCACTTGAGACGTATACAGATTTATTATCAGAAGTCTAGGGTTTTTCCGTGTGATATGGGGAGTGGGAAATGAAAAAGATGATCCCTGACCAAAAATCCACAGGCAAGCCCTGGATTTAAAGGGGACAACCTCAAGCAGCAATTATTGAAAAACATGGATCTAATTTACTTTCTGCTACGTTCTTCTTTGAGAATGGTAGTGATAGCAATCGTCACTGGATTTCTGAGCGGTGGTAGTAGTGCAGGACTCATTGCCCTTATCAGTACAGCCACAAGTCACGGTAACACCTCACCTCTAAAATTAATCGCCTGGGGTTTTTTATGTCTGGCAATTGTGGCTTTAGCAACCAATATCATCTCCCAAGTAATGCTGATTCGCCTATCCCAGAATGCCATCTTGCAACTGCGGATGCGTTTAAGTCAGCAAATACTCGCTTCCAAATTAAGCCATATCGAACAGCTAGGGAACCCCCGATTATTGGCAACACTAACAGAAGATGTCCAGGCCGTTGCCAATGCTGTATACATAGTCCCCTTTGTATGCATTGACTTAGCAATGGTTTTGGGTTGCCTGGTGTATATCACCTGGCTATCGTGGTTAGTATTTTTATTAGTTTGTGGCTTGATAGTAGTAGGCTTGGGTAGCTGTAAGCGGTTATTGCATAAAGGTGACCAATTACTAGCTTTAGCTCGCGAAGATCAAGACTTGCTATTTAAGAATTTAGCCACCTTGACAGCAGGAATCAAAGAACTTAAATTGCACTATCAACGCCGCCAATATTTCCTCACTCAACAACTAGAAGTTACAGCTAACCAATTCCGTCGCCACAATGTGAATGGTCTCACCCTGTTTGCTGCTTCAACAAGCTGGGGTAAATTTATATTTTTTTTTGCTATTGGTTTTGTACTGTTTGCATTACCAAATTTACTTAATATCAGTCCACAAACTCTCTCTGGTTATATTCTCACCTTTACCTACCTAATGTTGCCAATGGATAATATTGTCAACAACCTACCCTTAATTAGCAAAGCCAATATCGCTTTACAAAAGATAGAATTGCTCGGATTATCTTTAGCTAGTCGTGCTGAATCGTCCACAGAACCACCCGAGTTTAAGTCCACCTGGCAAAGTTTACAATTCAAGGGAATTACCCACACCTACTATCGAGAAAAAGAAGATAGTAGCTTTACCCTTGGGCCAATTAATCTCACCTTACATCCTCAAGAACTAATATTTATTGTGGGCGGTAATGGCAGTGGTAAATCTACCTTAGCGAAACTAATCACTGGACTCTATATTCCTGAAGATGGAGAAATTTCCTGGGATGAGCAAATAATTAGTACCGAAAACCGGGAGTGGTATCGCCAGCATTTTTCAGTGGTTTTTTCTGACTTTTATTTATTTGAAGATATTTTAGGCTTAGAAAATGTGAACTTAGATCATCAAGCTAGAGGGTATCTCCAGCAACTGCAACTAGACCATAAAGTGAAGGTGGAAGATGGACGACTTTCCACCACCGCTCTTTCCCAAGGACAGCGGAAAAGACTAGCCTTGTTAAGTGCATACTTAGAGGATCGGCCAATTTACCTGTTTGATGAGTGGGCAGCTGACCAAGATCCCCCATTCAAGGAAATATTTTACACAAAATTACTCCCAGAATTACGCGATCGCGGTAAAACAGTAGTAGTGATCAGCCATGATGACCGCTACTTTTACGTCGCAGATCGCATCATTAAACTTGACTATGGACGGATAGTTTAATTCTAAGTTGTGAATTTTTCCTTGGGTTGTGACAAGTTACTCTTAGTCCATAATCTCAAGCTAAATAGTGCTACTTTTGCCAAAGTTGGTACTAGTTCCGGTCGCAGTAGCCTGGAGTCGAAACCACTCATGCGTCTAGTATTTTCTTCCAAACACTCATAGCATAACTTCTCCACATTAAAGCCATCGAGGAAGACACTCACTTCAGTAGCGGCAAAATTTTGACTATTTTTCTCGGCGCTGTTACCAACTAATGCCATCATTCGCTGTCCAGCTCTTGCGTAATTCCAAAAAGAAGTTGCAGCCCGAAATACCCTAGCGCCTCGTCCCCGGCTGACTTGTAAATAGGCAACCCAATTGACAAAGAACAAAATGTGACGGGCCTCCTCCTGTAACAGGAGGTCGAAGATACTCATCATTGACTCAGGGAGAAAACTTGACTGACGAGCAATGTTAAACAGTCCAAAACCCAAAAACGAGTCCAAGCACTCTCCGTACCCAAAGTCAATAAAGTTTTGCTCAGTGCGATCGCTTAACTTAGCTGGAGGTTCCCCTGTTGTTTCAATTCCGTAGTGCTGGATCATAAACTGAAACAACCGACCATGACGGGCTTCTTCCTCTCCCTGTAGGGCAACTGCTTCATACACCAGTGGATCACTAATCAGGGGTAGGTAAGCCTGAATCTTGGACCCTGCAGCTAGTTCCGTGTTAAGAGCTTCTTGCCAAAAGGGAATTGACCGTATCCGACTTAGGGCAACCCCATCTAGTTGAGGCCAAGGTAGCTCCTCAGGTTCGTATTTGATGTGGCTTTCACTAAAGCTCTGACAGAATAACTCTTTGTGGAATTCAGAACCAATTTTCATTTCTTTCCTTATGAGAATTGAACAATTGTCACTACCCGCGAGCAGAAATACTTAATAACAGTGCTAAAGGACAGAAGGTATTTATCCTTTCTATTGAATGCCCAAACCTTCTGGCAACCAAAGTTAGCAAGGATTTAAGACCCCCACTCAATTTTTAATTCAGTGGCTTCCTGCCTCCTTCAATATGCGAGTCATCCTTCTTAGTATTATGAAGATGGAAGTTATTAGTACAACTTTTAAAACATCATTAACCAGAACACCTTATTCATTCTGAAGAATCAGAAAGCACAATTCTATCATGCATTATGCCTGTATAAACCGTAGTCAAATCGGCAGTTAGGACCACAGGATAATTGTTAAGTTTATATTTGTAGAACAGGAGGATTAGCAATGGCAGAAGTTAAAAATGTACTAGGTACAAAATTGGAAGTTTGCTGTACTTCTCCCATGACTGGGTTTCATCGAGATGGATTTTGTACCACCGGGGGTCAAGATGTGGGAATGCACGTAGTTTGCGCTCAGGTAACAGCAGAATTTTTAGAATTTACCAAATCTCAGGGAAATGACTTGAGTACACCTATCCCCAGTTTTAATTTCCCCGGATTAAAAGCAGGCGATCGCTGGTGTTTGTGTGCAGCTCGTTGGCAAGAGGCTTTTGAAGTCGGCTTTGCACCCCCAGTTGTCCTAGCAGCAACCCACGCACGAGCTTTGGAGGTTTGTAATTTAAAGGATTTGCAAAAACACGCCCTGCCATCTTGATCTGACTTAACGGGAAAAATCAGGATACCCACAGGGGATTTTAGATTAGGGGAGAACAAATCAATCTCTCCCTCGCTCCTCTGCCTCCTTTTCTCCTTCCACTACAAATACTTAACATAGTTAGTCAACTCAAACCCATTCACGGCCAACGACTCCCGCACCCTTTCACTCACCAGTGCCTTCAGTTCCATTTCATCCACCACTGTCGGATGAGTATAAATTTCTACCAAATCTGCCTGGATTTGGGGGATTAGACCAAGTAAGTAGTCCTCAAATACTCTACCTGTTTGTAACAGACCATAAACGCGCTCGGCAAACTTAATGCCATGGGAGGTTAGTAACCGCTCACCATAACAACGGAGTCCGGCAAACACTGCTGACCAAACTAGCTTGGTGAGGAATTCCCGTTGGTCAAGTTTCAACGTAAATCTTAGTTCTTCATAGGGTAGACGAATTACCCGAATCTGAAACTCCTGTGCCAATTCCACCAAAATACCCAGAACCACAGGATGGGTATGCAAGTGTAAATGCCCGTCAACGTGTGCAAGGGGTAGCCCCGAAGCACGGAACTTTTCTAACTGAGCGCGGATTTCCTGCCTTAATTCCCCACGGGCTGGGGGCAGGAATTGGTAGCGCAACCCAGCTTGAAGGGAGCTATGGGGGAAATTACCGTTCTTATCAACCAAGTGAGGAATTTGGGCAGGTGATAGCACCGACTTACCACACACCAAAACCAGGTGTAAACCTACTGCCAAACTGGGATGATTTCGGGCTAAGGCGATCGCTTCTGGTGCAGCGTTACCACTTACCATCAAGCTTGTACTAGTTAGTACACCTTGGGTATGTGCTTGGATAATCCCTTGATTGACATCATGGGAAAAGCCAAAATCATCACCATTAATAATTACAAAACGATGGGGTTGATACACGTTGGGGAGTAGTGGGAAGAGGGAGCAGATTAATCTGTTGTCAATCAATTTTGGATGCAAGGATTTTAGATTAACCCCATACCGTCGATGTTGGGGCTTGAGTTAAAAATTTTAGATTGTAGATTATGGAAAAGTCCCACAAATAAATTTGGGGGCTTGAGACCTTTTTAGATTTTCGATACAAGAATTTCTAATCCAAAATCTAAAATCTAAAATCTAAAATTCGGTCACCCAATCTAAAATTCCATCACCTCGCTAAAGCCTGGGTACGGCGTTCTCTCAAGTAAGAAAAAAACTCAGCACCTTCCCGGAGGCGACGTACTAACATTTGCCTGTCGGTGAGCATTTCCCGCACGATGGGGATAATAGCTTGGGGACGGAAGTAGAATTGCCGATACATCCGCTCGACGGCATCTTCAATTTCTGTACTAGAAAGGGTAGGGTATTGTAGGGTGGAGAGTTGAATCCCAGAGTCAGCTAGCAGTGCTTGGTTGGTAAACCAGCCATTAGCTTCAGCCTGTTCATACAGTTCTGTACCTGGATAAGGTGCAGCAATAGAAACTTGGATTGTGTGGGGACTGAGTTCACAGGCAAAGCGGATAGTTTCTTCTACAGTTTCTTTAGTTTCAACTGGTAGACCAATAATAAAGGTACCGTGGACGGTGATTCCTAGTTTGTGGCAGTTTTTCATAAATTCCCGGGCGACTTCCAGTTTGATCCCTTTTTTAATCCGGTTCAGAATATCCTGATTTCCGGATTCAAAACCAACGAGTAGTAGTCTTAGACCGTTGTCGCGCAGTGTTTTTAGGGTGTCGTAGTCTAGGTTCGCACGGGCATTGCAACTCCAGGTGAGTTTGAGCCGCTTCATATGTTCACTGATGGCGATCGCCCGATGCTTATCAATGGTAAAGGTGTCATCATCGAACATATACTCCCTAACAGTGTCCCCGAAGGTCCCTTTTGCCACTTCCATTTCCTGTCCTACGGCTTCTGGACTCTTATGACGGTATAAATGACCTCCAATTGTCTGCGGCCAGAGGCAGAAGGTGCACTTTGCTGGACAGCCACGCCCGGTGTAGAAAGAAATATAGGGATGCAAGAGATAACCGATGAAATATTTGCGAATATCTAGGTCACGTCCATACACTGGTAGGACACTGGGCATACTATCCCAGTCATGGATTAATGGTCGTTCTTGATTATGGTGGATTTGAGCATTCTGGTCACGGTAGCTAAGACCCATGATTTGGGTCCAGGGTTTGTCTTCCGCTAGTTCTTTACAGGTGTAGTCAAATTCATTCCGACATACAAAGTCAATGACTGGATGATCCCTCAGGGTTTCCTCTGCTAGTACAGCTACATGTGCCCCAATCAAGCCAACTACCACGTTGGGGTCTTGGGCCTTAATAGCTTCAGCGCACTTAACATCACTCTTCAGAGAAGGTGTACTAGTATGCATAATCACCAGGTTGTAGTCCTTGGCGATTTTCAGCACATCTTCTACGGTTTGACCGTGGGGTGGCGCATCCACTAACTTACTCCCAGGAACCAGGGCCGCAGGCTGCGCTAGCCACGTCGGATACCAAAAAGAGGTTATCTCCCGTTTTGCTTGATATCGGGAACCTGCACCACCGTCGAATCCATCAAAGGAGGGAGGATTGAGGAATAGGGTTTTCTTCATTTTTAGGATCTCTCCCACTTATACGCTGTTATTTAATTTACATTCAGAGTACCAGAAATTGGCACTCTGAACCTTTGGGTTGTCTAACTAGCTTTCATGTTCATACCAATCATCTCGCCGATGAGTTCAAAAACATCATTGCGGCTGAGTTTTTCCTTGCCATTAGCTAGGGCATTCAGGGTGCCATGCGCTAAGGTCAGGGGAATTTGACAAAAGTGTAAGGCTGGACCAGGGGGTAGGGAGTTAGTGTAGGCATCTGCCAAAACTAGATTGCGACAAGCATATTCATGCAGGTCTTTGGTAGTCCAACCCGCGGGGTAAAATTCTACCCCACGGCGTAAATCTTCAGCGTGATTTCGCAGGATGTTTACTGCTTGTAAACCCCGCCCAAAGCCAATTGCCTGAGTTCTGTTAGTTTGTGTCCCATCGTACCAGGCCCATAAATCTGAGAGTAGTAATCCCACTGCGCCGGCAACTCCAAAAGTATAACGGTCTAAATCTGACTCTGTATCGATTTTCCAGTTTCTTTCTGCCCAGTAGGCCATCCGGTCTGCCATTGCTGCTGTGGCATCCCAAATTCGCGGTGCAATGCTTTCGGGTGCGAGTATCGACCATTCTCTAATTCGCACACTAACTTCTGCTAAAGAAGCCTCGTAGCCGCTAAAACCTATGGAGAAGGCATCAAGTGCGAAACCATCGACTCCACTTTGTAAAGTCAAGCTAATTGCTCGCAATAGCTTGCTCTTGGTAGTGTTATCCAGTTCCGGATGATCTTCTATTTCATCAATGGCACGCATACACAGGTAGGCTGATGCAACTGCTTCCTGCAATCCCGACGGTAAGATACTTATTGGAATATAAAAAGTTCGGCTAGTTTCTTTGAGTATCTGCAATGCATCTCTACGTAAATCCATGTTTTCACTCCTCTCTTGATTTCTACACCACATGAAGTTCGCAGTTTTCTGATGATACTGGATATAGTTTTGACTAAAACATTAAAAACTATAGTTGCCCTAGTATTTCATCTAAAATTTAAGGGGTTTTGGTATTGCAATTAACAAAAATTTCACTTTTGTCAAATTCTAGTCTAGTATATAGGCTTTTGGTAGGCATAGCTGATCCTCTGAGGTTTGTTTGAACTCGTAGAAATTCTTTTGTAAAAAAAATAACATTAAATAAGTTATTACTCAGTTCCGGTAATTCTACGCTCACCTCTCTAGTAGTCTGTTTGCTGGATGTAAAAAGGATGCTGTCAGAAGTATGATCTTGCTTTTTTTTAAGCAGCTCCCCCTTTGCCGATGGAATTACTGTTTGCTTATTAATGTAAATATTTTATCTAATTATGTTTGAATAACACCCCAGTACTCCAAAATTTTCGTTCTTCTGTATCTATGTATGCTCAGGTTACCATACAGGGAAAATCATGCTTATTTACTCGGATTATTTGTGAATATTGTCTCTTTATCCTGTTAAGATTTCCCGATTACAAACCATCAATTCAGCATAAAACTTCCGGCAGAAACGGAATATTTTTAAGTTACTAATGCGTCATAGCCACTACTAATTTTAAATCAGGGAAGGTTGTATTTCAGTTAATGTGATTCGGGAGTTTCTTGCAAACGTAATAATATGTTGTAAATCTGCTGTTTTAAATTGGTGTTGTTTTTAATTTCCGTAGTAATTGTGTTAAACCGATCAATACTTAACCCATTATCCTCAACTATTTTTTGAGAGTATTTACAGTAATCAATGGCGATATCTCGAGCTTGGTTTGGCAGGGCGTTGATACTATTAGGGTCATTACAAACAATCCGGGGAACATCCCTTCGACTATTACTACCCATAATCTCTCTAACTTTGGCAAATGCTTTTCTCCGCGCTGGCTCCATGGTTAAAAGAGCCTGAGCGTAGCTGGTAATTTCTGTATTACTGAATGCTGGAGTTTGCGAGTAAGCCTTTGAACTCGAGAGTAAGGTACTGGATATCACCCCCACACCCAATAGCAGCCAAAATGGAGAAAGCATTTGCTGGAGACTTGTTTGCCGAAGGAAGTAGAAATTGTTTTGCATGGGGTGTGTACTCAGAAAATAAATCGGGAATATCATCCTTTGGGAAAGTCAGGCATCAAGGTTGAGTCCCTTTTCATTTACCCAAACGATAACTGCTAATAAAGAATTTGAATTATTTTTTGCATGAGAAGTTCCGCAAAACCTTCACGACCCGAAAATTTGATGGTAGGTATTCAGCCTTCGGATTTCGCTTGCTAATTTTTAATTTACTACTTGGTATACTTGACAAAGTTCTATCACTTTAGTCTGAAGTGCTAATACTTCTGGAGCACCTTGCTTGAGACTGACTTCTAGCTGTAGTAATAGAGGCAGGGAGGAGATTAGCTGATGCACAGAGATAGACTTGACTTCTTGCTGTAAGAAGTAGATACGCTTAGGATTACCCACCTCAGCTGCTTGAGCGATCGCTTGTTGATTATGTTCTCCACTTTCGATCACCATTTTGACCCATAACCAGGTGCGGAACTGACCAATCAATGTGGCTACAATCCGCAATCCAGGCTCAGAAGCATTGAGGAGATCAGTTACAGTTGCTAAGGCTACAGCCGTATCTCCGGTTCTGATAGCCGTTGCTAATTGTAAACTATTTCGGGTTGTATTTCTGACTAATTGGCTAACTGTATTGATATCTAAAGGCTGATTTCTACCTATGGTATAAAGCCGCAGCTTTTCCATTTCACTATACAGTAGCCGTGTATCATTACCCACAGATTCAGCTAACAGTTCAGCAATTTTAGGAGTGAGTTTCATGCCCATAATTTGAGCTACTTGATAGACAGATTGGACTAAAAGTTCCGTCTTCCAGGGTGGAATCAGTCCAAATTCCCGGAACTCAGTGGCGTATTGTTTCAATAATTTCGTTGATTTAATCCGTTCGTCTGGTTTGTTACGGCTGGTAAGCAGTAAAAACGAATTGTCGGGAATTACGGGCAAAGTTCTTTGTAATTCTGCTAACACGTTTTCCGAGCAGTGCTGGCACAGGGTAGAATTGATTAACCACACCAATCGCCCACCAGCGCCAAAAGATGGTGTCATTACTTGATTTAAGCCCTGGATAGCTGCATCGGATTGGTCTGGGGAGAAGGGAGTGTAGTTAAAACTTGTCCATAGGGGGTCAAGGACGCGATCGCGCAACACAGTTACCGCTTTTTCCATTGCAAAATCGTCTTCTCCCCAGTAAACGTAGATCGGCATATTTAGTTATAGGTAACAAGTCATTACTTATTCTCCCTCCTCCTAATTTTGAATCTTTAATTTTTCAGACAATTTTTCTTAAAATCTATCAAGTGAGAACTAGAGGCAATTGACAATTGGACGATAATTATCAAACTTACTTAAATCGAGTAGCACGACTAACGCTACCAGAAGCTTACGGAACCCAAGTGCAGCATATTCAAGAATCTGCTAAATTTCATCTGGATTCTGGCTTGAGACAAGCAACTCCTTTTCCTGGCTATACGCTGATTACCCCTCCTGCCAAAGAAGACTCACAAAACTCTGCTGTCTATGGCCACTTACAGACTTATCAACAGCAGCTTTTGCAGTTACCGATCAACCATGACTTGATCGTACCTGTACCTCCTACCAGCTTTCATCTGACTTTGGCAGACTTGATTTGGGATCATGCTTATATTCATGCCTGTGAAAAAAATCCTAACTTTAGCCAAGAGTTGGTCTCTTGCTTAGAAGAAATCTTTAAGCAATATCAACAATCAATGACAAATCCCCCTGAGCCAATTCAATGGCAAATCCTGGGACTGGTACTAATGCCAAGGGCCATAGGGGTCTGTTTACTACCTGAGAACCTACACAGCTACGAGGCGGTGATTAAATTTCGCCGACGAATTTATCAAAATTCTCAGTTGATGGCCTTGGGAATTGAGCAACACTATCACTTCACAGCCCATATCACATTGGGCTATTTTGGCGAAATTTCCCCTGACCTAGACCGGACTAAATTGAGTACCATGCTGTGTGAATTAAATCAGGAATGGCTTCTAAAGCCAGTAAAATTATCCATCCATCAAGCCGAACTGCGGCAGTTCGATAACATGACGAACTATTACCGACAACCAGACTGGCCAAGTTTAAATTTTGCATTGGTATAACATTATGTTCCAACCCCAAGGATTTGAGCAACGCTCCATCAGTACGTCAATAGGTATAATGGCATACTATACAGATGCTGATTCACTTTGGCAAAATAATGTAACCACTACATCCGAAAGGGAAACTTTGCTGTTCCTTCACGGCTTTGGTGGTGGATCTTCGGCATACGAGTGGTCGAAAGTCTATCCTGCTTTTGCTGCTGAGTATCGGGTGATTGCACCAGACTTAATCGGTTGGGGTAGGTCTGAACATCCGGAACGAAGTTACAAGATTGAGGATTATTTAACAACTATTCAAGAGTTCATTGAACAAACTTGTACCAGGGCAGTAACAGTGGTTGCTTCCTCCCTAACGGCAGCATTCACAATTCGAGTGGCAATTACCCATCCTCACTTATTCAAGTCCTTAATTCTCTCCGCGCCTGCTGGAATTGCTGATTTTGGCGAAGACTACTCCCACAGTTTTTTCGCCCAGTTAGTCAGTGTTCCGATTCTGGATCGCTTGTTGTATAGCACTGGTATTGCCACTGAAGCAGGCGTCCGCAGCTTTTTAGAGCAAAGGCAATTTGCCAAATCCAATCGAATATACCCAGAAATTGTGGAAGCCTATCTCCAGTCTGCTCGGCAGGTAAATGCTGAGTATGCTGCCTTATCTTTTGTTCGTGGCGACTTGTGTTTTGATTTATCGCTGTACATTCAACAGTTGAAAACTCCTACTGCCATTATCTGGGGTGAAAAATCTCAATTTACCCGTCCAGAAATTGGTCGTCGTCTTGCAGAACTTAACCCTGAAGCCATCCGCTTTTTTCAACAATTGGAAGATGTGGGTTTGACACCCCAGTTAGAATTACCTGCGGTGACTATTGGTTTAATCCGGTGGTTTTTGCCCTTGTTGAATTAGGGTCTAGGAGCAAAGAGGGGGAGTGAGTCCCCCTTTCCCCAGGGGATTATTTCCCGTTTAAGCGCACATCAATGGCAGTGGCGTTAAAATCGTAGTTAAAGCCTTCTAATTCAAAGGGTAAGCCAATCTTCACCGGACTATTACCAATTACTGGCCCATTATCAGTAATTTGAGCTGTACCTGCTAAGGTCAAGAGTAAATCTGTACTAAAGTTGTTAGATTTGGGATCTGGTAATTCTTTGACAGAACCATCTGGCTGGGGAACATTCACGGTCCTAGGCAGTACTTGCACAGACTTAATGGCAATCTCACCGTGGGGTTGATTACGAATAATCACAGAAGTTTTGCTACCTGCTTTTAATCCGTTTTTGAATAGATCTTCGGGATCTCGCACATTCAAGCCACGTATAACTAAGTCTATTTCAATAGGCGATGTTTTTGCCCCCACTTGAGCAATGGAACCGGAAGTGCCAGGAAAGATGAAGATGCCTAATATAACTAGCAGAATTACCAGCCCAGCACCTAAATCGAGGAGGTTAACCTTGCCAAACAACCGACCTTTGGAATCTAAAATAGCCATAATAAATTTTCCTAGACAGGATCTGAGCAATTGATTGTAGCAACAAAATTTTGGATGAAAACACTAGTTTTCCTGGCTTGATCAGAACTTAAATCAGCTAGGTGTTGTGCTCACCGGACAGTTTATCATAAGAGTATAACTTCTCTACCCAGCGCCTAACTTTAGTATTACAACTCCTGGGGGATGGCTAAGATGGAAAAAAATTAATCTGATAAGGAATTTTGTCCCGATTCCGCCCGCCCTGTCCCGTGTAGGGAACTTAGAAGCTTCTCCACTCATCCTTATAGCTTGATGCTCTCATTAGCGATTGTGAAAGTTATGATTAGTTGGAAAGGGTTTTTGATAAATCACCGTTGGTGGCGAAAATATTGGTTTTACCCATTGATTTCCGTTGTAGTAGCTGTTAGTTTGTGCTTAACAACGCCTATGCCGGGAAAAGCTATTGATATTTTGCCATTGCTATTCCAGGAAGCACAAATATTTCAGCTTTCTAATCTGTCTAACCACGACGAAGTTGAACTTGGTAAGCAAATAAATCAAGAATTATTGAAGAGTCAAGTCCACCTTTATACTAATCCAGAAGTCAACCGCTATGTAAAGAAACTAGGTCAGAGTTTAGTCCCATATAGCGATCGCCCTAACATACCCTACACCTTCCAAGTAGTTCAGGATGACACAATCAACGCCTTTGCTACCTTAGGGGGCTTTGTCTATGTTCACAAAGGATTACTCAAAGCCGCAGATAATGAAGCACAACTAGCAAGTGTACTTGGTCATGAAATGGGTCATATTGCTGGAAAGCATGTACTCAAACAGATGCAACAAAAAGCCTTAGAAAATGGACTGTTGACAGCAGCTGGTTTAGACCGGAATGCAGCAGTAAATGTAGGTCTCCAAATAGCGCGAGACTTGCCTCGAAGTCGCCAAAATGAATTTGAAGCTGATAAACGAGGATTAAGAACCATAGGAAAGGCTGGGTATGCCCAATCAGCAATGGTTTCCTTTATGAAAAAGCTACTAGGGAAAAGTTCCACACCGGCATTTTTGAGTACTCATCCCGCAACTGGAGATCGGGTTGTTGCCCTTGAACATGAGATTGAAGCCAAACCTAGTCATGGGAAACAGGGTTTAGATAGTAATTATCAAGCCAGTGTAAAGGCATTTGTCCAGTGAATTAAGCTTGTTGCTGATGGTCAATAACCTTAATTTTATTTGGATTAATAGAGATTGCCGCCTCCTTTAGGGGGACGATGCGAACGAGTTTGCTGAAAACATGAGCTTGATAAACCAGGTTATGTGTAATATCAAATCCAGTTAACCAGCCACTCCGAGGGTGATAGGCACCAGTATCAATATCTAGCCATCCCTTTCCTTGAGCTAGTTTACCAGGAGTGACCCCAGGAAAGGTAAAAGTTATGGTATGACCGACGATAATCAGCTTATTGGGAAAGTAGGGTTCCTCCATACTGTGAAATTCTTCACGTATCCAACACAGATCCTCTTCAGTCTGTTCTGCTACATTCTTACTTGGGTTAATGCCCGCATGAGCTAACCAAATATCCCCTAAATCGAGATAAGTGGGTAACTTCCTCAGCCAATCAAAATGATCCTTAGGAATTATACCCCCTTGGTAACTTGCTATGGTTGCTTGTCCTCCACTGTACAACCACGCTTGCTTGATGGAGGCAGATATATCTGTACTAGTTAGAATACCCAGTAACATAAGTTCATGGTTACCCAGTAGACAAGAGTAGTTATTTTGCTTGACAAAATCTACTACCTGGGCACTTTGAGGTCCGCGATCAATTAAATCTCCGAGAAAATAGATTTGATCCTCTGACGTGGGAGCGATAGCCTCCATTAACTTCATCAAACCTTCATAGTAACCATGCACGTCCCCGATCACAATCCTACGGTGGCTAGTTTCGCTCATCAACTTTTAACTTAAATATGGTTTCGTGTAATGCTTCTACTACGCTTGGGACTGTCTAATTTCCGCAAATACAGACAAAAAAGCTAGGATTAAATTAATTTAATCTTAACACTGGGGAGTAAAATCTCATCTAGCCGGGGAACTGGACTGAATCTAAGGGGGTAGGTACTTGGACAGAATTAATTACACAAAATCTGGGCTGGAACCTTTATTCAGTAGACATCTCCGACAATTGATATCTGCGTCTTGCGGCATCAGGGTTTCAGGCTCATTTTCGGAGATGTCTAGTACACATCGGTACTAGTATAGAGATTAGTTTGTAAATATTTCTGTTCGGTTACTTAAATTATCTTTTACTGTCAAAGTTTGAAATTAGTATGAAAACTCAACAATTATTTACTAATCGAGTGTGTGTCATTGGGACAATGCACCACAAAGAGAGAGTAATTGTCCCGGTCCTTCAACAGGAATTAGGAATTAAATGTATCGTACCAGAGAATTTTAACACGGATATCTTTGGCACATTTACTAGGGAAGTAGAACGTCCAGGAACCCAGATCGCAGCAGCAAGATTGAAGGCACAACAAGCCCTTGAGGTGACTGGAGAAACTCTAGTGATCGCCAGTGAAGGTAGTTTTACACTCCATCCTAGCTTCCCTTGGATTTATGTTAACAGAGAAATTGTTATTTTCATAGATAAACAAAACCAAATAGAAATTATTGGAGAAGAGCTATCTCTAGAAACTAATTTCAATTATCAGGTAGTAACAAATATGGAAGAAGTAAATAATTTTGCTATAAAAGTTGGGTTTCCTGAGCATGGGTTAATAATTAAATGTGGGGATAAAATTATCAAAGGCATAAATACAGAAGAAAATCTTTTAAAAGCCGTTAATTATGCATTGCAACATTCACACAATAACCAGATACATATTGAAACTGACATGCGTGCTCTTTATAACCCCACACGTATGAGAAATATAGCTAAAGCCACTCACGATTTATTAAATAAGATTAATACACCTTGTCCTGAATGTTCTATCCCTGGGTTTGCAATAGCTGAAAAAATCAAAGGGTTGCCTTGTCAGCTATGTCATCTACCCACTCCTTCAATTTGTGCAGTAATTTATCAATGTCATAAATGTGGTTTTACTCAAGAAAAATCCTCCCCCGATGGCAGAGAGTTTGCTGAACCATCCGAATGTGTCAACTGCAATCCTTAATTGTTTTTTTAATAAAACCCCCCTGTCGTTCCCGACATGGGGGATTTGGAGCTAAAGTCCGGTAGGGTAATCGGGCTATCTTATATTTAATAGTGAAGGCGTTGATCTCCAGTCCCTCTGCAGATAGATAATTTTTTCCTCAACAATCTTATTTGGTATCTTTTACAAAAAAATCCCCTGCCATTAAATATCATAGAGGGGACGTTTAGTTAAAATTCGTCAGGTGATCCGAATAGTTAATTATTTAGTATTTATAATATGTATCTTAATTCCTCCGTCAGGTAGAGATATTACCTTAATAGTGTATTAAAGGCTGTATCATAGAAAACTCGAGGAAAATTCTCTCCAGCAGTTACTTTTTCATCCATACACTTAATGAAGTTAGTAGCTGTATAAGAAATGCTCCTAGAAATCAACCTGGCTTTTCGGATAGGTCTTGAGGCAGTGTTTTCGGACTTAACAGAAATCAACCCAGTCAGTTTCCCACTAGAGCCAGTTAGCTAGTGCAGCAAAAATACTAGACTATGAACAGCATGAGGTTATCCAAGGTGAAAAAAGATGGCAACTTCCAATAGTGAGTTTGAAATTAACAAAACAGAGGCACAATGGCGCGAAGTTTTAACACCAGAAGAGTTTCAGGTATTGCGGAAGCATGGAACTGAGCACCCTTATGCCAGCCCCCTAGATAAGCAATATGCTCCAGGCACTTATGAGTGTGCTGGGTGCGGACAAAAACTGTTTGGATCAGACACTAAATTTAATAGCGGCACTGGCTGGCCAAGCTTTTATCAACCGATTGAAGGGGCAATTGCTACCACCACAGATCGGTCATTCCTGATGACCAGAACAGAAGTACACTGTAGCCGCTGCGGGGGACATCTAGGACACGTATTTGATGACGGACCTGAACCCACAGGCAAGCGGTACTGCATGAATGGTGTGGCAATGAAATTTATTCCTACTTGATTATCTTCCCACAGCAGTGTAGGAATCCAACTCACAATTAAAGAAGGCAGAAGGTTCCCTACCTTTTGGGGGAGCCTCTAGAAGGGATTGATACCTTCTGGTAAATGCCTCATTCCTTTCTTGATCAAGCTGGGGGTTTCCCTCAATCTCTCCAAAGTCTCAGCTACAATGGGGGATGATTTACTCACAAAACCGAAAATAGCTCCAAATCATGGAAGTTCTCCAACTCAAACGCGAAATCGAAATATTGTCTAGCCGCCTGGGTAAAACCCAGGACTATCTTTGACGTACCAGCACTGAGCGCCAAAATTCAAGACCTCGAACAAATATCAGCCCAACCAGAATTTTGGAACGACCAAACCCAAGCCCAACAAACTCTCCAAGAACTTAACGACCTCAAAAGCCACCTCCAACAGTATCATCAGTGGCAGGCTAATTTAGAAGATACCAGGGCTGTGGTGGAGTTACTGGAATTAGAAACCGATGATGCCCTCTTGCAAGAGGCAGAATCGACCATTACCAAGCTCAATCATGATCTCGACCAGTGGGAGCTGCAACAGCTACTTTCTGGTCCCTACGATGACAAAGGAGCAGTCTTAACGATTAACGCTGGTGCAGGGGGTACAGACGCCCAAGACTGGGCCTTTATGCTAATGCGAATGTACACACGCTGGGCAGAAGCTCACGGTTACAAAGTAGCTCTAGCAGAAGAGTCAGAGGGAGATGAAGCAGGCATTAAATCAGCAACACTGGAGATTACTGGTCGCTATGCATACGGTTACTTACGGTCAGAAACAGGTACCCATCGCCTCGTCAGGATTTCCCCCTTCAACGCTAATGGCAAACGGCAAACAAGTTTTGCGGGCGTGGAAGTGATGCCACAAATAGATAACTCCGTACAACTGGAAATTCCCGATAAAGATTTGGAAATCACCACAACTAGATCAGGAGGTAAAGGTGGGCAGAACGTCAACAAAGTAGAGACAGCAGTCCGGATAGTCCACCTACCCACCGGACTTGCAGTGCGTTGTACAGAAGAACGTTCTCAACTGCAAAACAAAGAAAAAGCCCTGGCCCGCCTCAAAGCCAAGCTATTGGTTATTGCCCAAGAACAGCGTGCTCAAGAAATTGCCCAAATCCGAGGCGACATGGTAGAAGCTTCTTGGGGCAACCAAATTCGTAACTATGTATTTCACCCTTACCAGATGGTGAAGGATCTACGCACGAATATTGAAACGACAGCAATTACTGATGTAATGAATGGTGAAATTGACACATTCATTCAAGCTTATCTGCGGGAAGAAAATCAATTGGTAGAGGTGTAGGGAGTGGGGGGATTTTTGATTTCTTCTCCTCCCCCTTGACGAAGGGACCAGTATTCATACAATATTTGAATAATAATTACAAATTGTAAACAAAGGGTCTATCATAGCGCTCTTGCGTAACCGTTCACATCCTCCCTACCTCTCAACTGCTCAATTAAGGATTTCGCCGATTTTTAGAGGGGAGAGAGTGAATAATTACGCTCTTGCAGGACTCACTAATATTTTAAGAGAGGAACTGTTAATCATGGCACAACCACAACCATCTGTTAGTCCCAAACTGGAGGAACCCAAGTTTGGCTTCAATGAATATGCAGAGCGATTAAATGGCCGAGCTGCGATGATTGGTTTTATCCTAATGGTGATTATTGAGTACTTCACCGACCAAGGAGTGTTATCATGGCTTGGGTTAAATTAGCTCTCCAGGTTGTAAGCTAGTAATTAGAGGAAACTTAGCCAGTTGGAAAATCCAGCTGGTTTTAAAGTTATTCAGGGGAACATAAACTATCAAAAGTCACCGAAGTCCCTCCCAACATCCTGGATTAAAACCAACTCAAGTACTTCACCAGGGAGATGGGAAAACAATCGTGTTATCCTTAGTTGGTGATTACTAATGGCAAAGGGTTAATTACCACACTCCCTTCCTCAACGAAAAAATTATAATACTAGTCACTTTAGATGGAAAAAGTAAATAGCAATTGAGGTAAATTAGTTAAAATTATACACAAACTTTAAGTGGAAACAACCAAGCTGTGATGAATGCTGTACTACCTCGGTTTTTGAAATCAGTCTATCGCAAAGACCCAATATTCGGTTCTTTGATAACAATAGGTGTCGTGGATGCACTAATTGGGGGACTAGATGATAGCTGGTCATTATTTGCTTTTGGCTTGGGAACAGCAGGGATAGCCATCGCTTTTAAATTATGGCGTAGCCAACAGCGTCTCCCTGCACCAGAGGAACCCGTGGTGCAACACTACTTGCCCCCCCAGTCCTCTAGTTCAGCTCTACCAAAGCTTACAGTTACTAAGAAAAGACCACCAGTGTAGAATTTCTAAAAATATTACCTACCTAATTAGATAAAGTGAGGCGAAACCGTGTGGAGTGAGGAAAAAGGTAGGGTTAATGCTCTTAGACTCCTGGCACTCATAGTAATTACGATGCTGTCAGTTACTACATGGCATAGCCTTAAACCCCATGTGGTTCTTGCCGCTAATGAAGTTCTACCCTCATCCCCAAGCTTTGCTCATCCCCATTTACTCTACTCCTTCATCGGGCATGAGACCACTGTGAAATCTCTTGCCTTTACCCCCAATAGTCAAATTTTGGTAAGTGGTGGTGCAGAGAATGATGCCGTTATCCACCTGTGGAGTCCAATTACAGGGAAAAAATTGGGTGACATTAGCAAAGCACACACAGGCTCTGTAGAATCCTTAGTCATCTCCCCAGATGGTCAAACCCTAGCTAGCTGCAGTAGTGATAATACAATTAATCTTTGGCATCTGCAAAATCGAACCCTCACCCGCTCTTTAATTGGACATACCAGTAATGTATTATCCTTGGCGGTATCTCCTAATGGCAAAGTCTTGGTTAGCGGTGGTTTAGATGGAATTCGCCTATGGGATTTGCCACAAGGACGACCATTGGCTACATTAGTACAATTTGATAACTTGATTTACACCCTGGCGACTAATTCTGATGGACAAATCTTTGCTAGTGGTGACGATAATGGTATAATTAAGTTCTGGAACTTACGTACAGGTGAATTAATCCGTCAGTTAACAGCACATTCTCAGACCGTTACTGCTATTGCTTTTACACCCGACGGGAAAACCCTAGTTAGTGCTAGCCGCGATCGCACCATCAAAGTCTGGAGTGTTGGCACAGGTAAATTGATCCGGACCCTCACAGGACATAATAACTGGATCAATGCCATAGCTATCCATCCCGACGGACAAACTCTAGCCAGTGCTGGCAGAGATGGGATTAAGTTGTGGAATTTAACTACAGGAGAGTTAATAAATACACTACCTGGACACAGGGACTGGGTAAGTGCGATCGCCTTTAGTCCTGATGGTCAATTCCTTAGTAGCGGTGGCTTTGACCGACGAATTAATATTTGGCGGAATCATTAAATTTAATTGTATAAAATTATAAATTACTTTTATTTATTAAATCAAGAATTAAAAACTGTTGCTTTTATGAATGAGAATAATTAGAGTGAGATCGCCTCAGTCTTTGAATTATGTGAGGGGATACAGCTTGAATATTCTTGAGTTTTCCCTTTTAGTATGGCTTGGTTCCTTAACGGCAGGATTTTTAGGATCACTGACTGGGCTAGGTGGAGGTGTAGTCATTGTTCCTTTTCTCACATTAGGATTTGGAGTCAATATCCATTACGCCATTGGGGCTTCACTAGTATCAGTAATTGCCACCTCTAGCGGGTCAGCATCCGCTTATGTTAAGGAAGGGTATACAAACTTGCGCTTAGGGATGTTCCTGGAAATAGCAACAACCTTTGGCGCGATCGCTGGAGCAGTAGTAGCAGCCAGGACCTCCACCAGTATGCTAGGGGTCATTTTTGGCGTAGTTTTACTCTACTCAGCCTACTTATCCCGACAACCTAAACATGAACACCTTGAACATTCACCCCCAGATCCCCTAGCTAGCAAACTGAAGCTAAATGGCACTTATCCCACCCCTATAGGAATTATGACCTATAGCGTACACGGCGTACCTTGGGGATTTGGCTTGATGTTTGTAGCCGGGTTGCTTTCAGGATTACTGGGCATTGGTTCCGGTGCCCTCAAAGTATTGGCAATGGATCAAATTATGCAAATCCCCTTCAAAGTTTCCACCACCACCAGCAACTTCATGATTGGGGTGACAGCAGCAGCGAGTGCTGGGATCTACCTGGGTCGTGGTTACATCGATCCTGGTTTAGCCATGCCAGTGATGTTAGGAGTCTTATTTGGTGCGGTGCTGGGAACTAGGGTATTAGTGAGGGCTAAAGTTGATTTGTTGCGAACTGTTTTTAGCTTGGTGATTTTTGTATTAGCTGTGGAGATGATTTACCAAGGGATTACTGGGAGACTGTGAAGGGTGGAATAACTCCACAAAGGGAATCTAGATGCCACACAGCACCAAAAATCGTGGTTTCGGAGGTTGGTTCCCAAATTAATCCGCCGATTTTCTCCCAAAATGCAGGGTTTTTCAGTCTCTAAATGCCATACTCTTGCACCTGTTTGGACTAAAAACGATTGAAACCCTGATTCAGAATCGGTTATAGCAATATTGGGCAAGCCCTAATTAGGAGAAAATATGCGGAAAAAGTCTCAGCTAGGATTTGAGCTATATATTGGCAACTTGTTAAGAGGTGGGGTCATTCTCTCCACCGCTTTGGTGCTGCTGGGGGGTATTCTGTACTTGAAACGCCATGGGGCAGAAACTCCTAACTATCATCTTTTTCAGGGAGAACCGACAGAATTTCGCTCACCCTTAGGAGTTATCCCCTCGATTCTCTCCGGTCGTCGTCGGGGAATCATTCAACTAGGGCTACTGCTTTTAATTGCTACCCCCGTGGTGAGAGTAATTTGCTCACTCATAGCCTATGGCAGACAGCGAGATTATACTTATGTCACTGTCACCTTGATTGTCTTGTTAGGATTACTCTACAGTCTGATTGGTGGACAGTGACTAGCGTTTTCCATTTCAACAAAATATACCTAAAGTGGTTAAAATAAGCTTTGCAAAGCTGGGCATCTTTCACCTTATTTAGTACTCTGACAAAATAAAACCCCCAGGTGGGGGTATAATAAGTTATTCAAGTGGAGTGAACAACTAAATAATTAATACTCAAAGTAAATAGAGCAATCCGAACAAAATAATCCAAATCACGTCCACAAAATGCCAGTAAAGTTCGGCAGCTTCAATACCGAAGTGTTTTTCACTACTATAGTGTCCCGGTAAGCGCGATCGCCACAACACCATCAAAATTGCCAAAACACCGATGGTAACGTGCAACCCGTGAAAGCCAGTCAAAACATAAAATGCACTGGCAAATAAGTTAGTAGTGAGACCAAATTCTAGATGGGTGTACTCATATACCTGTCCCACCAAGAAAATAGCCCCCATAGTCGCAGTGATTGCTAACCAGGTACGCATTCCCCCCAGATTATTCTTTTTGATGGCAGTATCAGCGTTGTGCATCACAAAGCTACTAGCAATCAGATTCACAGTGTTCACACCAGGTAACAAAAGTTCTAATTCTGGAGTCCCTTCTGGAGGCCATACAGGTAATGTCGAGCGAAAAGCCAGGTAAGCTCCGAACAACCCCATAAAAATCATCCCCTCAGCAATGAGGAAGACAACTAGCCCAAATAGGCGATGGTCTGGATGTCCTCCATGATGAGGGTCTACTACCGTCGCTGTGTGGTGATGATTCAGTTCTGTTTTAGCTGGGTCAATGATTTGGCTTTGCATGAATCTTCTCAGGGCTTGAATTTACTAGCAGAGTCCTACAGTGGAACTTCTCTCAATTCTGGGTTGGCATCTTGTTTCCTATGTTCTATACCATAGTCATAGGGACCAGTTACCAATACCGGGAGTTGGTCAAAATTCTCAATTGCTGGTGGCGAGGTAGTCATCCACTCTAAGGTAAGAGCATTCCAGGGATTATTCGCAGCTTTTGGCCCATATAACCAACTCCAGATTGCGTTGATAATGAACGGGAGCGTAGAAACTGCCAGGATATATGACCCATAGGTGCAGATCTCATTGAGTGAGGTAAATTGGGGGTCATATTGGGCAATACGGCGGTTCATTCCCATCATTCCCAGCTTGTGCATAGGTAGGAAGGTCATATTCAGACCGACAATAGTCAAGGCAAAATGAACCCTGCCCCAAAATTCATTCATCATTCGTCCCGTCATTTTCGGGAACCAGTGATAGATGGCAGCAAAAATTCCCAGCACACTGCCACCAAATAAAACGTAGTGGAGGTGAGCAACGACAAAATAGGTGTCATGAACATGGATATCAAAGGGGACTGCTGCTAGCATGACACCGCTGATGCCCCCAATTACGAAGGTGCCCACAAACCCGATGGCAAACAACATAGTACTGTTGAGCCGGATTTTGCCTCCCCACATAGTAGCCAACCAGCTGAATATCTTAATCCCTGTAGGTACGGCGATGATCATCGTTGTAATCATGAAGAACATCCGTAACCACCCAGGAATTCCACTGGTGAACATATGGTGTGCCCAGACAATCAACCCCAAAAAGCTGATAGCTAGGGAAGAATAGGCGATAGCCTTATAGCCAAAAATTGGCTTGCGGGAGTGGACGGGGATCACCTCGGAAATTGCCCCAAAAAAGGGCAGAATCATGATGTAAACTGCCGGATGGGAGTAAAACCAGAACATATGCTGGTAAACAACCGGATCGCCTCCACCTGTGGGGTTGAAAAATGTTGTCCCCGCCAAGAGGTCAAAGGAAAGCAGAATTAATCCTGCTGCCAAAACAGGTGTAGATAGTAACACCAGAGCGGAGGTAGCAAACATTGCCCAACAAAACAGGGGCAACTGATGGATACCCATACCGGGAATTCGCATCTTTAGTAAGGTGACGATAAAATTTATTGCTCCGAGAATCGAGGATGTTCCCAACAGCAGAATGCTCATAATCCAAATTGCCTCACCTACCTCACCTGTCACCAAGCTCAGAGGTGGGTAGGAAGTCCAACCTGCATCCGGAGCATCACCGACTACCAAACTGGCAATCAGCAATACACCTGCTGGGGGAATCATCCAAAATGCCACAGCATTCAACCTAGGAAACGCCATATCCCTAGCTCCAATCATCAGCGGAATCAGGTAGTTAGCGAATCCGGCTCCTGCTGGTACAATCCACAGGAAAATCATGATTGTAGCGTGGAGGGTAAATAGGCTGTTATAAACTTCTGGCGTAACAAAATCTACATCTGGGGTTCGCAGTTCTGTCCGCACCAAGTCAGCCATCACACCGCCAATGCAATAAAAAATGAATGAAGTTACTAAGTATTGAATTCCTATGACTTTATGGTCGGTGTTGAAACTAAAAAAGTCCTGCCATTTTCTCTCCCCTGATTCTTGAGGATGAACGGGGATGTTATCAGTTTCTTGTAAAGTGGCTTGTGTCATAGTTAACTAGTGGTGAACTTGATGGAGCATTTCTGAGTGAATTCCCATCTCCCTGGTGTAAGGCGCGAGAAATTCATCTGGAGGTAAATTGAGTGCTACAGCTTTATTCAGGGTTTCTTCGCTGGCAACTAGTTGTTCCTGCTGCCATTGATTAAATGCTTCCTGAGACTCAACTACTACCTGGGTTCTCATCGCACCGTGGTAGGGGCCGCAAAGTTCAGCACAAATCAGGGCATAATCACCTACTTTGGTAGGTGTGAGGCGAATCTGGCTCTGTCTGCCAGGGATAGCATCCTGTTTCAAGCGAAACTCTGGTACCCAGAAGGCATGGATCACATCGTTAGCTGTCATATTGATTAGCACTTCCCGTCCAATGGGGACGTGTAGTTCACCAGTACTAACACCTGTTTCTGGGTAGCTGAAAAGCCAGGCGTATTGAAGGCCAGTGACATTAACAACTAATTGTGGCGGTTTGCCTTCTCGTTCCGGGGTAGCGCCAACGCCGGCTTGGTCTTTGTCCAAAGTAGCTGCCATTGCCGTTCCAGGCATACTCATCGCTTCCTGTGTTATTGGTGCTTCATGGCCGCCATGGAGACTAAATCCGCCAATGTCGTTATATACTTCAAAGCTGTAGACCGAAATACCGATCACGATAATTGCTGGGATTGCCGTCCAGAGGATTTCTAGAGGTACATTACCTTCAGTTGCTGGCCCGTCTGTATTATCACCAGCACGCCGCCGATATCTAATGGTGGCATAAATCAACACACCTTCTACTAAGAGAAATATCCCAGTAGAGACGATCATCATCGTGTTGAACAGCCCATCTATCAAGGTGGCTTCATGGGATGCAGCTGTTGGCAACAGACCGTGATTTTGACCGTACCAAAAGCTGACTAGTGTAAGGACGATGCCAATGAGTAACGTCCAGATCGAACTTGGAATTTCCACGGCTCACTTAAATAAATTTACTGCTTGATTTCAAAACTGCCCACTTACCAAGGTAATCTAGGTCTTAGGATATGGAATCTTAATATCTGAATTTTTTGTTAATTTTTCTGACTACTCTACTTAATTTTGAGTAGAAGAGATTTAAACAGAGAAGAATTTAAGGAAAAATTAGGAAAGTTAAATTAATTGTGACAAATCAACTGTTCACATCCTAAAAAATCCCTAAAGCTTGCGGCTAAAAGTAGCTGGAGTGATTCAAATTAGATAAGTGAACACCAATCTGTAAAATCTTGGCGTATACGCTAGGGTGAAGATAGTTAGGTACTAAGCAAATAGAAAGTTTTCATAGCTTCCCCCAGAACGGGCAGAAGGTATCGTTCATGAACGAATTATTTTTCCTACAACAAGAGAATGAAGTGGCAAAGCCAGAGCAAGAGCATAAGGAAGTGATTCGACGCTTGGTGTGGAAAATGTGTATAGCCACCCTAATTTTGATGGCTATAGGCAGTGCTACCCGCGTAATGAATGCTGGTCTTGCCTGCCCTGACTGGCCATTGTGCTACGGGGAATTGCTGCCAGCTAAGCAAATGAATCTGCAGGTGTTCTTAGAGTGGTTTCATAGACTAGATGCAGCCTTGATTGGTTTGGGGGCAATTGCTTTGAGTGGTTTGTGTTGGTGGCATCGTCGCTCCCTACCCAACTGGCTACCTTGGGCATCTACACTGTGCTTATTTTTAATTGTCTTCCAAGGGATTTTGGGGGGACTCACTGTCACCGAACTGTTGCGGTTTGATATTGTCACTGCCCACTTAGGGACAGCACTCCTATTTTTTACAACCCTCCTCATCGTCGGCACAGTACTCACCCCCTACCAGAGAACTGGCACCGTTGGCAAGTTGCCCTGGGTGGGTTTAATTGCAACAATCTTAGTCTACATCCAAAGTTTATTGGGTGCTGTGGTAGGCTCTCGCTGGGCGCTGCACCAATGTTTTGGCGGTTCTGAACTTTGTGACGTGATGTATAGTCATATCTTCGGTCTAGTACCACCAACGATCGCGACTTTGGCGTTAGTTTTGCTCTCCTGGCGAACACCAGCACTACATCCAGCTTTGCGACGACTAGCAAATATGGCTGGCGGTTTGTTGATTTTACAACTGCTTCTGGGGGTTGCCACCTTCCGATTACATCTGCAAGTTGAGCCACTAACTGTGTCTCACCAAGCTGTCGGAGCCTCATTATTAGGTACCTTAGTGGTTTTCACAGTGCTCGCACTTCGGGATCAGGGAGATCACCCCGTGGCTGTAAAGGCCCCCTGAATAACTTTTGAACTTTGAGTTTTTTGAGCAGCGAAGTGACTCTAGCTTCTGACGCTGGACTTGGCAGGGTTTGCAAATAAGTTGTTGAAAAATAAGGAACTAGAGCCAAAATGATTGAGAGTAATGTCTCTCGCCACCACGAAACTTTTACCCAAGTAATCCACAGCTATTACCAACTCACCAAGCCCCGGATTATTCCGTTGCTGTTGATTACTACTGCTGGGAGTATGTGGATTGCCGCTAAGGGACAGGTAGATCCATTACTGTTGCTAGTAACCATGATTGGTGGTACCTTGGCTGCTGCTAGCGCTCAGACTATTAATTGTATCTACGACCGAGATATAGATTATGAGATGGAACGGACACGCCATCGCCCCCTTCCTTCAGGGAAGGTGCAACCCCATGAAGCGTTGATTTTTGCCATTGCTTTGGCGGTGATTTCTTTTACCCTGTTGACAGTATTTGCGAATTTACTGGCAGCATTGCTAGCTTTTTCCGGGATTGTATTTTACGTCCTTGTATACACCCACTGGCTCAAGCGCCACAGCACTCAAAATATTGTCATTGGGGGAGCAGCAGGGGCCATCCCAGCTTTAGTGGGCTGGGCAGCTGTGACGGATACCTTAAGCTGGGCAGCCTGGTTAATTTTTGCCATTGTCTTTTTGTGGACACCACCTCATTTCTGGGCCTTGGCCTTGATGATTAGAGACGATTATGCCAAGGTGGGAATCCCCATGCTACCTGTAGTGGTGGGAGATTCAGCTACAGTACGACAAATTTGGTACTACACCCTGGTGACAGTGGTCGCAACAGTACTGCTATTTTATCCCCTCAGAGCCAGTGGGGTGCTCTATGCAGCTGTTGCTCTAGGTTTAGGCGGACTATTTATCCACAAGTCCTGGCGGTTGTTACAAAATCCAGAAGATCGGGCCATAGCCAGAGAGTTGTTCCTCTATTCTATTTCTTACATGATGCTATTGTGTTTGGGGATGGTAGTGGATAGTTTGCCAATTACCCATACTCTCATCACCGCAGCCATCAATCAACTGCATTTTAGCCTCTAAGAAAGGGCAAAGGGGAGGGGGTAGAAACTTAATTCCTCCCCCCTTTTGCCAACTCAAAAAAGATCAACTCGGTTACGTAGCACTGACTTTATGACTTTGTCCATAGCAGAACAGTACAATTTTTTGCCTCGGTTTTTCCGATTAGCGAGCGTCAGCGTTATTTCTAATATGATGGTGCCCTTGGCCGGTCTAGTTGATATTGCCTTCCTGGGGCATTTAGCAGACATCCATCATCTGGCAGGTGTAATCCTGGCAACGATTCTCTTTGACTACTTATATCGGGTGTTGAAATTTCTCCGATCTAGCACCAATGCTATCACCGCCCACGCTGTTGGGATCAATGATCCCAAACTTTTACTGTTGGCAGGACTCCGAAGTGGTTTGGTAGCTTTAGGCATCGGTTTATTGATCCTGTTACTACAATACCCTTTACAGGCGATCGGATTTACGATCCTCAGCGGTTCCCCAGAGATAGAAGCCTCTGGGATTGATTATTTCTCTGCCCGGATTTGGGGTGCCCCTGCTGTCTTGCTCAACTTTGTTCTATTGGGTTGGTTTCTGGGACGGGAAATGAATGGCGTCGTGCTACTTATCTCCCTAATGGGGAACGGGGCAAATGTGGTCTTAGACTACCTGATGATTGTCAAATGGGGTTGGCAAAGTATGGGAGCAGGACTTGCTACAGCTATCAGCCAGTATCTAGCACTATTAACTGGGTTAGTATTTGTCTACTTCACTATCCCTAGGCAGACTTTAGCTGCGGCATTGACAGAAGTTTTTGATTGGGCAGCCATCAAGGAGAGTGTGGCGTTCAAAAGTAATATCCTTATTAGATTTTTAGGTCTAATTTCTGCATACGCCATCTTCACAAACCTAAGCAGCTTGATGGGAACAACTGTCCTCACAGAAAACGGGTTGCTGCTGCAAATTGCCCTTTTGAGTCAGTTTACAGTTCAAGGTGTAGGGTTGACGACCCAAACCCTCACAGGAAACTTTAAAGGCAAAGGGGCCAGAGAACAAATGGTGCCGCTACTCATTGTCTCCTTACTAACCAGTTTGCTGATTGCCCTAGCTTTTGCGGTAGTATCTATCCTCTTCCCAGGGACGATATTTGGGCTGTTGACTAATCATAGCGATATCAATCAAAACATCAATAAATATAGTATTTGGTTACTACCTCTACTCAGTTCAACTGCCATTGCTTTTATGTTAGAGGGGTACTTTATCGGTTTAAAGGAAGGTGCAACCATTCGGAACGCTGTCCTAATTGCCTTTGGCATAGGGTTCCTGCCCCTGGCAGTGGTAGCATGGTATCTCCACAATAACCATCTACTATGGATGACCTTAGTATCCTATATGGTAAGTCTGATTGGAGTGCTGGGGCTACAGATACCCCGAACTTTTAGCAGCCAGGATCTCCAGAAGCAGGAATTACTCCCCAGTGCTTGAAGGAAAAGAGGATGTTACCCTGATTAATGAGGCAAATGAAGGCCTATTTATGCTCTGCTGCCTAAATCCAGAGTGCCACAACCCACCTGCATCTGATCCAGCCTGTCCTAATTGTGGAGTCCCCCTAGTCATTCTCCGAAACCGCTACCGTCCCCTGAAATCATTGGGTGGTGGGGGATTTGGGAAAACTTATCTAGCTGAAGATATCGACAAATTAAATTCCCAGTGTGTAATTAAACAATTTGCTCCCCGAATTCAGGGGACAAGTGCATTACAGAAAGCAACAGAGTTATTTAAGCAAGAAGCGCAACGGCTAGAACAGCTAAGCGAACACCCCCAAATTCCTAGACTGTTGGCGTATTTTCAAGACAATAACCATCTGTATTTAATTCAAGAATTTATTGATGGGGAGAATTTATTAGCTGAACTGAAACAGCAGGGGAATTTCAGTGAGGAAAAAATCCGAGAATTATTATTAGATTTATTACCCATTCTGGAAGTTGTCCACCAAGTACAAGTCATCCACCGGGACATCAAACCAGAAAATATCATGCGGCGTCGCAGCGATAGCAAGTTGTTCTTAATTGATTTTGGGGCCTCCAAACAACTCCAGGGAACTGCCTCAGGCACACAAATTGGTACTTTTGGTTATACGGCTTTGGAACAAATGGAAGATGGACAAAGTTGTCCCGCAAGTGATTTATACGGTGTAGGTGTAACTTGCTTTCATTTAGTCACAGGTATTCATCCTTGGGATTTGTGGAAAGAAGACGGCTACAGTTGGGTCAGGGGATGGCGGATGTATTTGCCACAACCAATTAGTGTAGTGTTGGGGACAATTTTAGATAAGTTGTTGCACAAAGATTATCAACAGCGTTATCAGTCAGCAAGGGAGGTTTTACAGGCTTTACAATCAGTACATCAACCACTACCACCGACAGTTGCTCCAGATCGGAACAATATCACCACTGCAACCTTAATTCATACCCTGACGGGTAATTCTGGCTGGATTTTATCTGTAGCCATCAGTCTCAACGGTAAAACCTTGGTCAGTGGGAGTCATGACGGAACTATCAAAATCTGGAACCTGGGAACTCTCAAGTTGAAGTCTACATTGACAGGTCATTCCAACTCCGTCAACTCCGTAGCCTTCAGCCCCGATGGCAAAACCCTGGTCAGTGGTAGTCATGATGGGACCATTAAGATCTGGAACCTCAGAACCGGAGAGTTGAACTTTACCCTCACTGGTCATTCTGACCCAGTTTGGTCTGTGGCTATTAGCCTTGATGGGAATACCTTAGTCAGCGGCAGTTGGGACAACACGATCAAAATCTGGAACCTGACAACCCTAGAGTTGGACTCCACCCTCACTGGTCACTCCGACTCCGTCAGGTCCGTAGCCATCAGCCCCAATGGGAAGACCTTAGTGAGTGGCAGCATTGACAACACGATCAAAATTTGGAACCTGACAACACTAGAGTTGAAGTCTACCCTCATTGGTCATTCTAACTCGGTTAACTACGTAGCCATCAGCCCCGATGGTAACACCTTAGCTAGTGGCAGTCATGACAAGACCATCAAAATTTGGAACTTAAGAACCCTAGAGTTGAAATCTACCTTAACTGGTCATGCTGACCCAGTTTGCTCTGTAGCTATTAGCCCAAATGGTAACTCCTTAGTAAGTGGCAGTTGGGACAACACGATCAAAATCTGGAACCTGACAACACTAGAGTTGAACTCTACTCTCACTAATCATTCCGACTCAGTTACCTTTGTCGCTATTAGCACCGACGGTAATATCCTGGTTAGTGGGAGTAGTGACAGGACGATCAAAATTTGGCGCTTACAGTAGTCAGATCTAAGTTTGGTCTACCGCCTGGAATACCTAAGATTATTTGGACATCCTATCTTCGTTACCGTTCAGTCCAAAGGGGCTTTGACCTTGACCTGATCGAAAATATCCTACGCTTCTCCAGTCAGAAACCCCACGGATGAATCCGGGGGCTTGAAAAAGCCCTAATCTGACCAGACTAAGTACTTCGCGTACTACGTTATGGGCAAGATTTAAAGACCTACCAGGGGATGCGTAGCTAGTCCCCTGCTCTAGAACCGGACGATTAAACATCTTTAAAGGGGTTAAGGAAGTGTCGTCTGGATAGTACCGACC
>Ga0116227_10001995_pt1 | contig 46549 bp, 38 predicted proteins | sample S1TSphgellanicum_FD_89693 | JGI IMG/M metagenome (GOLD analysis project Ga0116227, IMG submission 89693) | Host-associated microbial communities from peat moss isolated from Minnesota, USA - S1T2_Fb - Sphagnum magellanicum MG | ecosystem: Host-associated > Plants > Peat moss > Unclassified...
AAAACACCTTGCATTGAGGTGTTCTTGGTGTCATTGAAAAGGTCTTGAAACGTAGATATCGAAAATGGCCTCGCATTGGCCATTCGGACATCTGCAGCCCAAGTTATGGGCAAAAGAAGGGCCGGGAGTCAAATTGACAATTTGACTCCCGACCACTAAAAGTCGGGAATCGACCTCTTCTCGACATTGCCTTGAAGAGTGCGACAGGGGTTGGAAAGCTCTCAACGAGAGCTACAACTTTGATTCAGGACTCGTCTCAATCCGAGCTCGGGGCGAGGAGTTATGGCCGTTCAAAGTTCTGGGAGTCCAACAAAATGTGCCATTTGGATGTAGCCTCGGCGACCAGCCGCAGAGAATACTATAGGGAGTAAGGTGGTGGCTTACTCCTGAGTCCGGGCCGTGGTGAGTCTTGTGTGTCTAAGTGCCCGTGGCAAGTCCCAACACCCCAGGGTGTCCCGAATGCTAAACTAACCTTTTGTGGTTGGTTTTTGGATGCAGATTCATGCTTGATCTACTAGTCGATCTTCCTAGTCTAATCCCTGGGCTCCCAACTCAACCCTCTACCCTTTTTTAGAGTTGGAAGCCGGAAGCGCGCCGTTAAGTCACAATTTCTGCAATTTGACTTTGTGAAACCCTCAAGTGGGTTTCACCCCGTGACTTAGGAACGCGTCATTCTAACTAGCTTATTATGCCCTTTTATGAGCACATTGTTTTGGGTGATAAACTCCATCCCCAAAATGCAATCCATTCCACCCAAGGTGGAAACTAATAAGTCCACCTTTCCTCTCCAATTTTCTAGTTGGAGAGGAACTCCTTTCACTTGAAACGTAGTGGGATGGGGAACCCCATCCGCGAAATGCACCTCAATGGGTGCCTTGAGCTCCTCCAAGTGGAGCTCCATCTTTTCGTCTTTTTCCCGAGCTATGAAGTTGTAAGAAGCCCCTGTGTCCAAAAGACGCAACACATCCTACTTAACAATCTTCCCCTTCAAGAAGATAAGTCGATTACATTCACCTTGGGCTAGGTTGGCATTGAAAGCGATTACCTTAGAGCCCCCATTCCCCGCTTTGGACTTGGGACAATCCTTGGAGTAATGCCCCATCTTGTTACAATTGAAGCATGCTCCTTTGGGTTTCACCCCAACATCTCCCTTGGGTTGGCTCCTTTTGAAAGGAGCCCCTTTCTTCACAAAGTTCCCCTTGGGTTTAAACCCCGAGCCTTGGAATTGTTTGGGCTTATCCTTTGTTGGGCTTCCTTGCCCATAGTTCCATTCTCCGTCATGCCTTGGTTTTTTGTGAAGGAACTTGTTGTCCTTCTTGAACCCGAATTTTTCATTCCGCCCCACATCCAAGAAGTCATCCACTTTCGTGATGGCTTCAGATAGTGAAGAGGGCCAATTTTCCTCAAGCTTTCGTTTGGCCCAAGTTGGAAGTCCCATCACAAATTGGCACACATGGTCTAACTCATGCATGTGCCAGATCTTAAGCATGAGTTTAGAGTAAGCCCTCACATATTGCCTCAAATTTTCATTTGTGGCATTCACAAGGTCGCGAAGTTTACACCTCGAAATGTAATCGGAGTTCCTTGGGATAAATTCGGTCTCAACGTGTTCTTTGAAGAATTCCCAAGTGTAGCCACGGTTTTTCCCTTCCTTTTATCTCACTGTCCTCCACCATGTGGCGGCATAGCCTTTCAAGAAGGACTGGGCAAGCTCCACAGCCGAGTGCCGTCCAACCTTGGCGACATGCAAATAATCCTCCATCTCTGCAAGCCAAGCATCCAGAACCTTTTGGTTGTAAGCACCATCGAAGTTCCCGAGCTTGGCTAGTTGGAACTTCGCATCCTTGGATGCTCCTCCTTTGAAGGCCATAACCAACTCACTAAAGTCGGGCCCATTCATTTTGAGAAGGACTTCCAATTGTTCTTGGGTGAATAGGACTGAATTTTGTTGCTCCTTTTCACTTTCGGGTTCATCTTGGTCCTCTTGGGTTCTTGGTTCCTCCTCCCCAATTGATTATGGCGGGACTACTCGATCCTCATTGGGTTCTTCCAACATGGTCTCTTGTGTTTGCTTGTGATTCTTCTTGGGTGCCATCCGAGACTCCCAAGAAGTGAACCGAGCTCAACCGGAGCTTTGATACCACATGACGTGCCCCCAAGTTCCGATTGGGACGAGGTCTAAAACAAACTTGTAGCTCTCCTCAAGAGCTTTCCAACGATGTGTCGCACTTCACCTACACACACCGGAATCGGGTCAATTCTTGACTTTTAGTGGTTGGGAGTCAAACTGCCAGTTTGACTCCCAGCCTTTCTTTTGCCCATAACTTGTGCTGCAAATGTCCAAATGGCTCATGTGAGGCCATTTTGGACATCTTCACTTGGAGACCTTTTCAACAATATAAAGAACATTTCAATGTGAGGTGTTTTGACCCCCTATAATCGAGTTCTGAGTTTTCGAGAGTCTTAGAGGACTCCCAAGTCCCATTTTCGAGAATGTGAATGGCGACCTCACATTTCCCTCAAAGTGGGGTTGCGACATTATTGGTTATTTTTTATTGGTTAATTATTAGTTATTTTACTGGTTATTTATTTTATTTTTATTTTGTACATAAGTATAGATGACCATGAACTTTGAAACTAATGATTATAATGAATATTTCTTGATTATTGTCATTGAAGAAAATCAAGTTTCTTCTTAAGTTTTTTGGTTTTTTTTATTTAGAATTATAGAATATGTTTCTTATCTTGCATAAAGCAAAGTAATGTCTATTATATAATAAAAAAGAATTATAAAAATTGATTTGATTGGAAAAACTTGATAGGAATTAAAACATAAAAAATTTATTTTTCCAAACTTGAATGGTAACAAGGTCAATTTGAATTCTAATCAACCAAATCACAACAACAATATATTTCAATTGGTGTGTCCTAGCAGATTGTAACTTTTGTTCCTCCAACTCTTGCACCTAAGTTGTTCAAAATCCATGTGTCGCTAGAAGATGAAGATGAATCCTAGTCAAAGAAACCAAAGAAAAACTACAACATTTCTCGCAAATATTGAAAAATTTCGACTTATAGTTTTCATGGGCTAAAATGTTGTGAAGTAAATCTAAAAAAGTAAATAATCTTAAATACATTTTTTATTTGTTTATGAAAGGCAAGGATGTTATTTCAAGGTCAAAGTCTAACACATTTGAGAAACATGTAGGAAAAACGAAGGTAATTCATGACATGCCACATTGGGTAAGAAAGAAGGTGAATTTTATGTTAGTAAAAAGTGTAATCGTGCAAAAACACAAGGCAACCTACTTTCATGAAACCACATCATAATTGCGAAACAAGTGATTATGGGAGGTTTCAAGGGGGAGAAAGAAAGGAAAAGGCAAAAATTTGACACAATCTTGCATTTGTTGCAACAAGGTAGACCTATGTTGGAGTTTGAAGCTATGAAGCCTTTCTTCTTCTTTTTCAATTTCCCCATGTTGCTCAAAATCACTAGAGTGATTTTGATGGTTGGGTAGTGGCAAAATGTTTACACAAGAAAATTATTAAAAAGTTGAAAAAAGTTACAAGTTCAAAATATCTTGCCCTATCTAGTGATGAAATCATCACAATTGATAATTAATCTTGGGTTTCAATCCACTATTATGTTGTTCAAGATCAGTGCCATTTGCCTATATTAATTTCTTTGGAACAATCCATTGAAGGAGACTATGCAAATAACCTAGCTAAAGTTATCATTGAAGCTTTGAAAAGGCATGGCAATGTTTCTAATGCAGATATTACTACAAAGTTAATATCATCTAGGGCTAATGGTGTTAATGTTTTCCAAAGGGTGCATAATGCAATTAGTTGCCAAATCAAAAAAACTAATTGCTCTTCATTTGGAAAGCATCCATTGCATGGCACATTGCATGATTTAACTATGCAAACTTTGTTTCAACTCCCTATGATGAGACACATAAAGGACCTACTTCCGTCCCTTTTCTCTTTGTTTTCTCATAGCCTAAAATGGCACCTTGAGTTTTTGAAGCTTGTAGGTTTGATGAACCCAAAGGGCAAAAACATTTTGCAAAATGTCAAAACATGGGCTTGATGTGTTCAAAGAGTTTTAATATCTAGTTGCTTGTATTAATACCACAATGCATTTGAAGTGAAAGGTAACTTCATTGGACTTGAACACACCCAATGTTGATTATTTGTGCTTTGATTCCTTATGGGCTATGTGTTTACAACCCAATGGTAAAAAAATCCAAGTGACCCAGGAGATTTTTATAATCATCATGGATGATACAAAAACATCTTGTTCAAGTTTTTAATTGTCAACCATCTTTGGATGTTTCATTTGAATTAAATTGTGTACACACTTAAATTGAAATTGTATTATCCATTTGTTGGTTGTCTTTTTAATTTAATTTTTAATTTAATGTAGGTTTTTTTATTGTTCACAAGTGGTTTAATCAATAAAAGTAATTATGTTTTTATCAACATTAGTTTTGGATAATGCCCACTATTGTGCTTGAATGACTATTAACCACTACTAACTACTTTCTACATGCTATCTTTTGTCCACCACCTTTTGTGCCATGCCCATTGCCTTTGCGTATATGACCATTGCCCACTACCCATTACCTTCGTTATTACAAAACATGGTTTTTTAAGAGGTTCAAATTGACTAATTTGTTATTTTTGACTATGGACATGTACATTTTGATTAAAGGCTAGAGGCTTGAATGACACATGTATTTTTTGATTAATCAACTTGACTATAGTGGTTTATTTGATTAGATACATATAATCAAATTGTGCAACTTTAGTGAAAATGGCCAATGGTCTATGGTCAAGTTGAACATTTAATCAAAATGACCAATAATCTTTAATCAAGTTGAACATTTAATCATAGTGGTCAATGATCTTTATTCAAATGTGACATGGTCTACTACCTTATGTATCTACCTCCTAACTACTCATTCACCTATTTATTTAGCTAGCTACTTACCTATTTATTACCCACACACCCACCTATCTATATTTTTTCACCTTCATACAACCTATTTACTTACCTACCCACCTACCTACCTAAATGTAAGCACTAAATGTAGCATTCACCACTACCTATTTAGCTAGCCATTAGATTTAACCACTATGGCCGAGGGGGGACATTTAATATAAAGTTTGGGATTTACGTGGGTCAAATGACCATTTTTAAGGGGGTTATTAAATAATTATCCAAACGTATTTTTTATCACCATGTTATTATCTAATTTCTTAAAATATATATTTAAAAACACCTTATATTAATTATAATATATTCTTTCACATTATTACATACCCTATATTATAACCAAATTGATTGAATGAAATATACCTTTTTTAATTAATTAAATTTTAATTTTTACCCAACAACCATATATTGCACCTTATATTTTTACTTACATATTTTGTTTTTAAAAAACTAGTGTCCCCCCTGGGCATTATGGTTGACCACTAAATTTGACATTATGTTTAACCTAAATTGAACCATTGGATTTTGCCATTAGGTACAACTTAAATTTAACCATTAAATATAACCATTATATTTAACTACTAAGTTTACCCATTAAGTTTAGTTTAGGTTTAACCATTATGTTTAACTAAGTTTTAATCGTTCTGTTTTATCATTAGGTTTAGTCTTTATGTTTAACCAAGGTTTAATCATTGTGTTTAAGCACTAGATTTGGCCAAAGTTTAGCCATGAAATTTAACCATTAGATTTTTCAATTTGGTTTAACCACTATGTTTAGCCATTAGGTTTAATTAAAGTTAAATTTCATTATGTTCAATTATTAAATTTAACCATCAAGTTTAGCCAAAGTTTAGTTATGAAAATTAACCATTAAATTTATCAATTAAGATTAACCATTATGTTCAACCACTAGGTTTAATCAAAATTTAGCCATTATGTTTAATCAAATTTTAATCATTATGTTTAACCATTAAATTTAGCCAATTTTTAGCCATTAGGTTTAGCCATTAGATCTAACTAAAGTTTTGCTATGAAGTTTACCCATTAAACTTATCAACTAGGTTTAGCCATTAGGTATAACCAAAGTTTTGCTATGAAGTTTACCCATTAAACTTATCAACTAGGTTTAGCCATTAGGTTTAACCAAAGTTTTGTTATGAAGTTTACCCATTAAACTTATCAACTAGGTTTAGCCATTATGTTTAACCATTAAGTTTAACTAAAATTTTGTCATTATGTTTAATTATTAGATTTAAGCATTGAATTTAATCAAAGTTTAACCATTAGGTTTATAAATTACATTAAATCACTAAGTTCAACCATTACATTAGATCACTAAGTTCAACCATTACATTTAACCACTAGGTTTGGCCATTTGATTTAACCATTATATTTAACTTAATTTTAACCACTTAGTTGTCCCCTAGGTATAACCAATGTTTAACCATTATGTTTGGCTTAATTTTAACCACTAGTTATCGCCTATGTTTAACCAATGTTTTCCATTAAATTTAGTCACTAGTTTTAGCCATTTGATTTAGCCATTATGTTTAACCCAATTTTAGCCACTAATTGTTACCTAAATTTAACCAACAATGTTTAGTGACGTGAAATAAACATGTGAAATTTAAAAACTTGATAAAAGGTGATTATCTTTGATAATGTAGTCCATTGGTAAAGAGGTTTATCATTGTGAAGGTTTGGGGTTCAATTCCTTGTAGTTACAACCTATATGCATAGAGGGTTAGAGTAGGTAGATGAGAATAAAGCAGATTGGTGAGGTTAGGTTAGGTTAGGTAAACTAGGCTAGCACATACCTACCTAAATGCCCTTTTCCAACCTACTTAGACCTATTTATTACCGAATTACTTACCTACCTATTAATTTTGAAAATAATAATCCAAAATATGATTGTAATTTAGCTGTAAATTTGACCCAATGAAATGGTCCATTGTCTACCAATCAAATAGATAGTCATTTTTTTAGTCAAACTACTAGTCAAAATGACATGGTCCAAATTGATTACCTTGTCATGTTGGCAAGTCCAAATCAATTTGTCCAAATTGACAAGGTGGTTTTTTTAAAGCCTATCATTTTGGTTACTTTTTTACTAGAAAACCCAATCAAAGAAACCATGAATTATAGTAGTGCTTATGAATATGTGATGCATCTTTCAATTTTTATGTTTTTCTCACAATTCTTCATGTATATATTGTATTTGCAGTTAAATCATTCATTCAATAATTAACTTCCAGGTTTCGAGCATATCATTTAATGGATGTTATGGGGATTTGTTATCTTCAATATTGGTTTCAAGGTGATGCACAAGACAATTTTGATTAACATCTTGAATTGATTAAGTCTCATTATTACTCCAAACAATGTTTAACTAATTAAGATTTTGAAGGCAAATACAATGTTGTCACATGTAGCCAAGATTTCTCCATTCATTATGTTTATGAGTGCTTTGGATATGTAATCCAACCTATTCAAGATTACCATGAAATCCAATGCTACTGCTACAATGGAGGTTCCATTTCATGTCAACCCTTTAACTTAATGTTAGTGCATTTTGGAGGCTTCTCACATTTTAAAGCATTCTTTCCTTGAATTTTTCAAGCTAGCAAAAATTGTAATTGTCCTAGAGTTAGTGGAGATGAAAAAATGTTTTCCACTTTCTCTTTCATGAAGTCAAAATTGAGGAACTACTTCAACAAGCATTTGCACATAGTTGTTGGGATGTATTCCAAACTTTCTATAGTTTGGATACATTCCACTATGATGCATGATTTCATGACTAGAAGGAGCACAAACCCAAGCATGGATTAAATTAAACTCTCTTGGTGGTAGGTTGCAGGTCCTATAGATTTCAATGATGAAAGCTTTTGGCCATCTAGCTAGGAGGTTGATTTGGTAAGGAAGTTTTACAAAGTTAAACTAGGAATTGATTAAGAATTAAGTGTAAGTGTCCACTGCATGCCACCATTGTCTATTTTTTTCCTTCTACCACTATTTTTTTTTTTCCTTTTGCCCAGTGCCCACTACCTTGTGTGTAATTGAGTATTGATTGCTAGATAATGTGTATAATGTCCACTATCTATGTATTTGAATGGCTTGTGCATGTGAATGTTTGAATTTGACTAATTGTCTTGTGTATATTGTGACATGTTTGAATATCTATGTGTTCGAGTAATAAGTATCTATCTTATGTCTAATGTCCATTGTCTATTGTCTTAACTCCTAACTCCTCCTAGTTCTTGACTCTTGTTGTGAAACAATTGCCTAATAATGAAGAAGGCCTTTCATCCATGCTTGAGAGATTTTAGCAAGATAGCTCCATAGTGCATCACCACATGGCTCTATAGGACATGGTTCCATAACTATATTGCAAATTTCCCTTTGTAAATCTCACTGGTTTTTGCTACTATAAATTTGGAGTTGTCACCAACTTGTAATGAATTATTTTTCTTGCACATAGCCAATTCTTTGTTTTATTCAAGCTTTGTATCACCCAATGTTCCACACTTTGGCACTTGTGATATCGCCAAATATGCAACAAAATTTTCTATGTAATAAACTCATTTGAAAACTGAAAAGCCTTAAAAAAATGGCTAATTCTCACTTTCATAGTTTTCACATTAATTCATTTCTAAAATCTTAACAAATTTATATGTAACCTAAATTAACTAAACGTTGCCTTCAAACATATGCAAATTGATATGGCAACTTTCATCTACAACATGAAACCTTTTCCAACAATGAAGGAGACACATTTTCAAGTACAAAATATGTTTGATATTGTAATACTTCAGCACCTTCAACATAAATTAAGCTTGGGCTTTGTGCTAATTCACACTACCAATGATGATCAATTGAAATTATATTTTTAATTTCAAAAAAATTCAAATATCACAATTTTTCAAATGTAGATTATTATCATTTCAGAATTTTCCCCATAATTTTTTATATTAAAAGAGTCCTTACCTTAGTGCTTTATAAATTTGATTTTTTTGTGTTAAAGTTCAATTTTTAAAAACTAAAACCAAAATTCAATTTATTAAATTAATTTTATTAAGAAAATTCAATGCTCATATAAATCATTAACACAAATTTCCTTGATTAACATAACATTAAAGTGGCATTACAAAAATATGTGTGACAAAATTGACAATTTTTCAATTGTTTGACATGGTTTTTGGCTCATTTAATGTTTGTGATTGCATCCAATTTCTTAATTATATTATTTAAAAATAATAATAGGTAATATAAGTAGTGTCAAAGATGCCAAGCTAATATCATAATAAATAATATATAAATATAAATATGAGATCCATGTATAATAAATTGTGCAATAAAACAAGATGGATTTTTTCCCCAATAGTTCATATTTCTATAAAGGATAAATATCACCAAATGAATTTAAGTAGACATACAAACCATTTTATTGCATCAAGTAATGTTTGTTCTATGGAAACATTTTCATTTTCTATCTTCATTTGCAATGTCAATAACAATTTTAAGGGTTTTCATATGTTGCAAAGATAATTTAAATCCATATAATAAAGAATCACTCATTTTATATTATAAATTTATTAAGATCTATTATCATTCAATGATATTTGCAATGAAGATAATGTTGATCATCTATCCATATACCTAATAAAATTTGAAATTAGATTTTTAAATAATGAAATTTCCAAAAAAATTAATGAAAAGATCACAAACTTAATTTGTCATGAATACATAAGATGATCATTTTTATTCAATAGAAGATTCATAAAAGTTTTTAAAAACATTTATGATAGGAAAATTTGGATTGCCAAAGATGTCATTGTCCCAATAAATTTTTAACTAATAATCATTGATTTTGCTATCCCCAAAGTTATTTTAGTTTATTTTATTCATATTACATATATGCAAGGATTTTTTTTCTTTTCTTTTTTGGGTCCACTAATTATTTTAATCATTTCTTCTCACATAATGCACACAAGAATGTGTCATTGCTTGTGTAACACCTTAAGTGCATGCAAACCACAATAAAGGGGGGGTGTGTGGAATAGGTGTATGCCCAAACATTAAGAAAATCATGACAAAAAATGCTCCATCAAAAATCACAATCAATGTGATAAAAACACAATTATAATATTTTTAATTCTTTTGGTGAACCTTCATTTTTGTTTTATGTTTGAAACACATTTTCATTGGATCATTACCAAATTCATAATGTGTTTTCACATTTGCTCCCTCTTGCCCTTTGTGCATATAACTTCCACATAATATTTACACAATTGCAAGAAACCACAACAATTTATACAATTTATGATTTATGAAACAAAAATAAAATAAAAGGAAGATTGAATAGGATGCATACTATTGAAATGACTCCATCATAATTGTCTCCACATGTTACATGCAAAAGAATTTTTTAAAATTCTCACCTTTTGCATTGGCATCTGTTCTTTTATAACAATGTCTCTTGAACAATGTCAACATATCCATATGAAGCCTAATTAAACAACTCAGGTTCATATGTCAATGATATGACATGTTGAAATAACCTTGATATATTTGTTCTTTTATTAATAATGTCTTTTGAACAATGTCAACATATGAACACGAACCTTAATTAAACAACACATGTTCATATGTCAATGATATGACATGTCAAAATAACCTTAATATATATGAATTTCAACCAACAAGTAATAAGGATATGATTCAATGTGTAACATGCACTAAGTTTTCCTTATTTCCATGAACACTAACATCTGAATTTCTTTTTAAAACAAATTATCTTTATGGAGTAAGAGAAAAATTTCAAATCTTCTTAAAGCGAGAAACATTAAGTAATTCATATATCAAATTAAGGTGTAAACAACATTGCAATGCAACTTTAATTGAATTTTAAAAATTTAATTGAATTCAAACACATTGAATGGATTAAGATTGGATTAAGATTTCTATTCTAGTTTGGAATTGTCCAATCTACAACAACCAATGACATATAAAGCATTAAGCTATCCTAATAAAACCAGCTCTAGTGAATCATCATCACCAAAACATTTTCTAACTATTATTCTAAACAAATTAAATATTCAGTCTTGGTCTCATTTTTAAAAATCAGATAACCGACCATAAAATTGCTACTTCATTGATTGTTCTTTCATTAAGCCTGCTGCATCCTTAATCGTTTGTAATAGTTTTTAAAAAATAACAATAACCAGCAATTCTTTGATCAATTCTTTTAAAAAGAACTGTATCTAACTGTGTTCTAATGCTGAAATAGTTTGAAAACTGGAACCAGAAACGTTCTATATTCATCAGTAGGTTAGCCCAAGTGTAAGATTTCAGAGTAAAATTTTGGTATGATCTTTGACACATCCAGTCAGTGAGTAGGAGACCTCGCTGATTATAAAGACCAACATTTTGTACAATTTAGTTTCCAACCAAATTACCCAAGCACATAGCTGTTATTTTTTATGTTTATTTTACAAAAGCCACAACCATTTGCTTGAAAAAACACATTTTACACTTCTGAACATATTTTTCCAAGAAAAGATTTCAATTCTTTGCACAAAATAGAGTGTATCATCAAGACATTGTGTGAATCTTAGCAACTTACATAAGAGTTAACAGCTGATGGACTTGATCTCCACTTTAATTGATTAATTCTTGTGTTAAATTGGCACTGGTGCCAACTCCTAAACAAGGCCTTCCTGTGTATGTAAATTCTGTATAACACCCGTTAATGCAAGGGACAGGCTCCTCCTAGCTCACCAATGGCCAAGCCCAGCTGAGCTCCATACTGGGTAGTAGCCAGAATTGGCCAGACCTTGGCCACTCAATTCAGCCATCACTGCATACTCTAATATTTTGTACTTCTGCATTTGTCCAGACTCCGAACTTCAAACCTTCAGTTACATTTGGAGATAGCTAATAGACAACTACCAAACATCAAACCCCTTCAACAAAAATATTCCATAATAGTTTTACAGTGGTCTCAAACAAAGCCCACAATGTAAGCACAATTAACAGAACATCCACTCACCAGCTTTTGTTCAACATCACAAGTGTCAAGGTCAGACCTTTTTAAAACAAGGCTTCAACCAATCAAACAATTGCCAAAGCATGAAACAGAGCACTCAATGTGATAAGCAACTCCACAAAAGAAGGAAAAGGTTTAAATGAAAATGGGGTATCAAGCTGCAGTTTCCATATTTTCAGCAACCAATTTGGAACTGAATTGGAAATTCAGTTCTAGGAATCTCAGGAGAGGAATGGACTGCAATTCTCCATATCCAATAGGCAACATAAGACCACATCTAACAATCTAGGAAATCTAGCTCTCAAATGCCTCATCGTCATCATCAGGCAGGGGTAGTGCTGAAGCTTGTGCCAGTTCTGCCTCATATCTGCCAGAGTCATCAAACCCAAAATCTCAATTAAAATGCAGAACAAAGAGAGCATCAACATTCAAATAACAGTCCCAACATGCAAATTCCAGCAACTATGACCCAAAACAATAAGCCATGCAAAAAGGAACACTTACTGCTTCTGTGCAGCAAGATCAATGTGAACTTCAGGTGGTGCCAAAGCAGGAGACTCCACAAAGTGCAAGTTCACATCACTGTCAATACAGATACATGAATAAAAAGCAGTAAGTCAGAAGATTCCATCTAAAATATGCCAGGCATCCATCTGATTATCAATTGAACGAGCAAGAAATATGATATATTTTAGGTGGCTGCTATAGACAACATACCCAGCAAGTTTCCTGGCAAGGTACAGGAAGGGTTTTTCAAAATTATAGTTGCTTTTTGCTGAGATCTCGTAGTATTGTAAGTTTTTCTTCCTGTGGAAAGTGACCTGTTTTGCTTTCACCTGCCTGTTCTTCACATCCACCTTGTTTCCACAAAGTACAATTGGGATGTTCTCACAGACCCTGCACATGTGAGCCAATCAACACATGAAGACTGTGCAGAGGGCAACAAATGGGAAAATGCATGCCAGGGTTAAACAAGAGAGTATCCTGCCACACTTCCGCACCTGCAGAGATCACGGTGCCATGTTGGAACATTCTTGTAGGTCAGCCTTGCAGTGACATCAAACATAATGATGGCACACTGTCCATGTATACTGCATCACAGGAGCACAATGCAGAACAGTCAAAATCAAAAGCTAAGTTCCAACCATAATCTCTTACCACAATGGAAGCTCTTTCCACAAATGAAGAACAGAAAGAAAAGCTTGTCCTATGGAAACAGAACTTACTAGTAGCCATCACGAAGACCTCCAAACTTCTCTTGGCCAGCTGTATCCCAGCAGTAAAATCGGATACGCCCACAGTTGGTAAAGAAGTCAAGAGGATGCACTTCCACACCAATAGTGGCTGCAAAACAACATTAAAGGCAAGATGAAAAAAGATTACTGTTGGTTGAACAGATGTTACAGCTTTAAAGCAACAGAGAAAAAGGATTCATAAAATAAGAACAAATTGTCCTTAAACAAATAACACCACTGAGGTCAGACAAATTCCATTCAACTGTGCTCAATGACATAGAGTCAACATTTCTTTCAAATTCAGATGGGAGGTACTTACGTTCATACTTCTTTTCGAATTCACCTGTCAAATGTCGCTTCACATACGTGGTCTTGCCTGCAAAATACAGCATCCATTGTAACACTATACCATAAATGCAATTCTTTTAAAGGACACAGTAACACCTGATCGATTCAAGGCTCAAAGGAAATTCTGTCCAAACACACAGAATTCCAATAAACAAAACACAGACACTTAAAAAAAGATAAATCATGAAATGACACTTTGTACCGACCCTGTAAACCTGGGATCTTCACTAAGTTGTTCTTCCAGACGTCCATTAGGGATCTATTCCATGCTGTCCATATGATAACTAGACATACTCCACTGCTGGTTGGTTTAACCTGCATACCTGTGCCTCCATCACCAACAATGACCAGTTTGAAGCTTGGGCAATTATCTGGAGTTTGCTGTCCTGGCAAAGCCTTCACACCACAACACAAAAATTTCAATCTCCATCAAACATATGCTCTTGTCTGTTCTAGCAATACAAAAGACGCCCGAATTTCAGAGACTACCCAATGTTATCCACCACATAGTTCAAGAACAAGGAAAACAGGAACTGAATGTCGAGGAAAGTGCTCTGCACACACGGCAGCAAGAGAAGCGCGGCACACAAGTGCACGAAAACAGTGCCATAACTCCAAGGGAAACAGAGTCGAGCCCTTGTAAGTAACTGCGTAGGAGGTGAATCTCTACACGGCCACAGTCACGTCCAAACTACAAGAAGATGCTCTAAAGAGTAGATGATCTATGGATGTACTCGGATTCACCGCAAAAGAGAAACAAACAAAAAAACTCCGAAAAAGAATCGTCGCAATAAATTCCAAGCGGCTTCCAAAAAAACTTCGAGTCGCAAAATCAAGACAGATAATAAGGTTCCCCGGATATACATCTCAAAAGAGTAGGTACTGATCTAACCACGTATCCACACACATCTTCCTCGACTCGCATGCGCGAAATAAGAAAAACGCCAAAACAACAGTATCAAGCCATAAGTCCACTAACACCCAAAAACCATCTCATACTCTCGCATGCAACAAAAACTCAGAACTCTCTACACACGAAAAGTAGCGATCGCGTGCACGTAACGACGCATTACCTGATTTCATCGCACACAACACAACCCCGCGTCCGACAACATGCTAGAAAAACAACTAGCACGCCGGCTGCGTTAGGAAAACGAACCATACAATAAATAATGATCCGAAACTGCTGCTGCTGCAAGAGGGAACAAAAGGTGAGAGATAATACCATGGTATGTCTTTGAGTTTGAGCTTGATGGCCGGAATGGCGATGGACGCTCTGTGTCTCCGACAGGGTGCAGGAAGATGAAGAGAGACGCTGGGAGCCCAAGCACGGAAGTTGAAGAGAACACAGCCGGATACCAAACCTAAAATTCTAGGTTTCGTAAAACTATGGTGAGCTTCGAAGCTACCGTGAGACAGGTTCGGTAGGGTTGTAGGAGGCTGTGTGTTTGTGACCGTTCGGATTTCGGCTTACCAACGCGCTTTTTCAAATTTTCTCTTTTATTTTTGGGGTCCGATTCTGATTTTTGTCTAAGAATGTGAATAAGTGTCCACTAGCCTACCAGGGTTTTTTTCTTCAACATTTTTTGGAGATTTTTTTGGACAAACATCTCCTAAGTAAATTGGAATCCTAAGCTAATTTCTTCGAGAAATTCGACAATTTTTCAATAACACAAAATTAAAATTATTTTTAAAAAAAAAACCCTGCCCACTACCCACCTTCTTAAGTTCTTAGCAAGCTATTAGCCCAGGTCAAAAATGGTGACCGACACTCTAGTACTTAAAAAACAAATATTTCACACAGCCAATGAGATGGCTCAACAAGGGTCCAGTTTTTTTTTCCTTTTGGGGACTTTGAGAGTTTTTTCGGATTTTGGAGTTCGGGTAGATCCCCCACCAAGTTCTCAACTGTTCCCTGTTACGTTTCCAGAATGTTCCCCTAACTTTTCCCCCAGCTCTTCATAATAGGGCCACACTTCATCTCATATCCTTTGCTCAAAAATTTCCCCTTGTAACTCTATAGGAAGACCCAAAAAAATGGCTACATAATCTTCTATTTTGTGATTGTCCATATTCTGAGTGGTTTTCTTGGTGATGGGCCAATCAAAGAGGCCCATCACCTAGGAAAAAAATCAGTTTGGACACACCCCCACAACTAAAAAATACAACTAACAATAGGTGCCCTCAATGCCTGGTTTGTATGCATTGATAGCAACTGACCTTATACCAAATCTACCCAATGCAATAGCATTTTTTGGAGGATTTAATGTTGAGCATTACAAAAGGATATTGCCCTTTGTCATCCATTGAGAATCCATGGTTAAGGCATTTAATTCTTTGTCAATCCACTTAGGTACAATTTCCATTTCAACAACAACCAATGAATGAAATTGTTCCAAGGCTTACAACTAGGAAAGAAAAATGTCCTTTTAATTTTTGCTTCCTATATTTACATGAACAATTGTTTTTATCTTTGGATGTTGTGTGCTACCTACAACACATTTGTTATAGTTCTTAACTTTATCAATAGTTATTGGGATCCCACCTGTTTGATTGTTGTGATTTTTGAGGTGCAAAATACAACTAGTGTAACCATGGCAAAAAATTTAAAAATTCATGATTAATTTGGTTTGTATCACAAAATCATTACTTATGTAAAAAACAAAGGCTCAAATTTGAACACATTGACCAACATTGTGAACTCCATAGTCTTTTATTATCCCCATCAATTACCTATCCCATTTGTAAGATCATGTTTGGCTATGCAATGTCAAAGGCACTTCAATATGCAAGTGATGATGTTAAAGTTTGTTAGGGTTTTTCAAAAGTGAGTTTGAAACCTATGCAAGCATCCTTGCAAAAAATTATTACTTGAACTTCAAAAATAGGGAACAAGAAGTAAAGCTAAAAAGATTTTTGTATCATTACAAGGGTGCCAACAAGGATGCTCAAATTTTTTATGGAAACACAATTTGCTTCAAAAGTTATTTTGTTTCAAGAGATTTTTGAACATCAAAATACAATCGCCATATGCTATGGATGACAATATGCTTTACACTTGTCTTCGAAAATGTTAATGGGACAAACTTGGGCAATGGCTCAAGTAATTGCCAATACATTATTTCTTGTTGTCAAGCATTATATTTTAACCCAACACCAAGGGTATTGGTTGTTGTCATAGGCTTTTCTTTTGCTTTCATTTTGTGCACTGCTATGAAAACACGACTAACATTGAAAATTTGAATGAACCACTAATTTGTGGTGATTTTGATTCAAAATTGTAAGAATTTTAAAAAAAGATGATGGTGTGAGTTGTGTGGACAATGATGCCATTTTTCACCTTTTCAATGGCTTACAATCATAACATGTTGGTGATCATGTTCAACCTTTGTTAGAAATGAATTGTATTCAAAACTTTGTGGGCAATTCAATTGTTACTAAAATTGCTATATCTAAATATGATGTTAAGATCATGATCCTCTTTTATTGCAAGTTTACAATCACTTAAACCCTTATAAGGAACCAATAAAGTTAGTAACATTGAAAAAAATGATCTTTTCTTTGGGCAAGTTATGTTAATTGATGATATAATAATTTCAACTTTGAAAAATGAGTCACAACTTATCATCATAACTCCCTGCTTTAGTGGACACAACATGCATACCAATTTTGACATGTTTCCTTATTAGTTCATTAAGTGTTTAACATAGGGTCATAGATTAGAATAGAATGAATATTTAATGTCGTTAGTGTCATCACAAACCTTTGGCGATCACAATTAAGGATTTCAAATTTGGGTCCCTTCATTTTGGTGATTAACAACTAGTTTAAGGATGTCATGTTAGTTGTGATGGGACTTGTAAGCTTAAAAGTACAATTGATTTTCTTATCTCAAAATCTATTATAGTTGAATTAAATAATAAGCTCATTAAAAATGGGGCCTTTTCTTAAAATATTTTGATTAAAAATTTTGATTTTTTGTATTCATATTCATTTTTGTTTTTTTAATTTTATTTCATGTGCATTTTGTTTCACCAAAATTGTTTTGATGGTGGGTTTTTGTTTATAATTAAAGTAAAGGTGAATATGAATTGTCAATGGTGGAAATTCAAATTTCAACCCCAAACTATTTGCATTGGATTTTATTTTTTTGGTTTTGCAATAATTCAATGATGATTTAAGGCATGATTTTGAAAAACTTTGATAGTCTTCAAACTTTGGGCATCTTTAAAGAAATGCAAGTCAAATTTGTTGTGTTTTATTTTATGCCATGTGTTTTTAAAAAGTAAGTTGGATTATGTTGGATTTGTTTTTTAATTTTGTGGTGCTAGTCATTTGATGGTACTTATGTGTGTGTTAATTGTCATTTTGATATGCATTATTTAAGGTAAGTTTGTGTGATGTTTGGGGTTGGGCATTATATTAAATGCAAATTTGGAGTAAATTTTTTTAAAATTTTTTTACCACTATTGGCAAGTTTTATATTTCTTTTTAGATTTTGTCTTTTTGAATTAGTCAATTTGCATTTTTTGATATGCCATATGTGTGCAAATTTGAGTTTTTGAAATTTTGACTTCTTCTATTTTACCATTCCCCATGAATTTGCAAGAGTTTTTTGCTTATTGCAAGTGAATTGTTAATTATGTTCATTTTGTACGTTTTTTTGTCCACTCCATTTATTATAAATCATTTATCAATTTTTTTAATTTTGTGTATTACAAGTTAGCCTCAAAATTCAATATTTATTTTGGGTCTTTGTGGTTTTTTTTGAGTCTTGAGTTTGTATTTTGGGTCTTTGTCGTTGTTTTGTGTCTTGATTTTTTTTGGGTTGTTTATGTAAGTATGTTGTTTGAATTTGTTGTTTTGTGATCCATTGTGCATAAAAATGTTTTTAGAAGAAATATTTTTGCAAAGGTGAAGGTGGATTCAATTACAACCTTGAACAAAAAGTCATTTCCAAGGACAATCATAGGATGCTAAAAACTTTGAGCTTATAAATTAAATCTTTTAAATCATTTTTTGATTACTAGCATATTATGCACATATGTACTTTAATGTATGTTTATAAGTTTTATGATAATGTGCGATGCATAGGAAAGCTAGATAATGCAATCCATGTCAATTTGAATCAAATGAACACTTTTGAGATTATAACCAAAAATCCTAATTGTATTTGGAACCACATCCACTTCAACAACCTTAAACCTCATAAGTACTTGATAACTACCATGAATTGGGAAAAATCAATTAAACCATGCCCAAAGGTTTTAGTATATATTTTTAAAATATTGAAACCTTAGCCAAAAAAGGATAATGAAAGTTATAAAATATGTAATACCAAAGACTACTTATTTTTTTGAAAACAAATATTCACACAACGTTGGTTTCAACCTCCTTTCTTTTTACTCTTTAATTAATATTTCTTTCACTTTGTCTTAGCTACTAGTTGTTTATTATCCATAATGATCAATGACACAAACCTCACCAATATTTCCCCTTGATCCAATCAATCTATACAACAAACCCTCTTTACACAATTAATATCTTTTGTAAAAACTTATGGTACACTCACTCCACAATTTTTTTCCTCTTCCTTACTTTGTTATTTCTAGCAATCTAAACATTCAACCAAGGGTTTAATAAATAAATAATAAACCAAGAACCTCATTATTCAACCAACAACTTACAACCCCTATTACAATCCACTTAATTTATATTTGTATAATATTCCCACAAAACCTCTCCCACATTCCTCTTTTTTTTGGGGGCAAAAATGGATAGAATCGATTGCAAAAAGGATTAATACAAGGAGAGAATGGAAAACAACCAATTATAGCACCCAAAAAAAAAACAATTATCACATCATGTTACCATTCATATGCAATTCATAACACTACTTAACTTTCCACTCATCACATGCAAATATCATTTGATGAATGCATCTCACTTTTTCAAACATTTTTAGGAACCTACCTTCACCATTTGCATGTTTTAGGACCAATTGCAAGGTGCATTACCATAATCAAGCAAACATTCCCAACTCGTTATTTCTAATTTTACTTTATGCCAAGTATAATTCTTAAAGATTAGACCATTGTGATCTTTCCAAATGTACCATAGTGTTATGCCCCACAACAAGGTGTAAGAGGTGACTGAACTTTTTTAACATGTGAAATAATATTTTGTTAAATGTGCAATTTTCAAAGTTGAAAACTTCCTTTCCCATGTGTAGTTGATGTATGAAGGCAACTATAGCCAATCCTAAAATGTGAACATGATTTCCCATGCCATTTAAGCCCATGAACATCACCAAAATATATGGGAAATAACATCACTAGTTCATAAGAAGGGTAGTCCACCTATATAATTTAATTTATTTTCACCCTCTAAGAATTGACCTCCAAAGTTTAGTGCCAAAATGATCACAAGAAGGATGTTTCTTTTTGAGCTTTGGACTTCACTTAGATATCTTTCCATTTCAATTGGAAGTCAATTGAAATATCATTTTTCGACAAGTTAAATACATTATGTTAGAGCTTCCTTTTATGTTTTAGCATTTTCATTGCCAACTTTGTAATGTACCTCTTGCATGTTTCAATTATGAATTATATAGGATTTAATTTTAGAGCTTGAAAACCCCCATAGAAGATATTGCATTCCAATCCTCTTGATTTTAATTTAATGATGCATATTTTTACCATTTTTAGAAGCCTAGCTAGTAAATGTTGATATTCTAACATTGTGTTATTCTTGAATTCTATACTTTAACATATTATTCTCAAACATACAAACTCTATAATAACAACTATAGAAATTAGAAGTAAAACCCAACACAAAATACATTCCAAAATGCATATTTGCCCAATTATCACCTATGTAATGATTTGAAAACAAAATTAGACTGTATGGAATTGAAAAATAGAATCAAGAAACAAAAGTGCATTGTAATATCAATGTTCTTAATCTCCATCAAAACTCCTCTCTAACTATATCATGAACTTATCTTCTTTCAAAACTATTCAACATTCTAATCTTGATAATGTCCAACCATTTTTAAAACTCCTCTAGAAATTTTTTGCAAGTTCTTGCCATAAACTTCAATTCAAACTCCTCATAAGTCTTAATAAAGTCAACCTACTATGTCTTGCTACTCTTCTATCCACCTTGTCAAATATTGGCACTACACTTTATCTAATTTGTTTAATGTAAACAACATAGTTTTGCCCTTAACATTAATGAATTCATTTTGATTATTCTTCACCATGAGGATTTTGGAGTGAATCCCTATTTCAAAAGCATGGTATTATTTAATTATTTAAATTCATCTACTACTAAGCATTGATAGAGGGACCTAAGTTGCACGGGATGCAAAAAACAACATGAGGTCCTTAACTATATTCTAATAAACCTTTAGCCAATCCCCACTATTGAAATCCTTCAAAATGGCCATAAACTTTTCAAACCAAATTCTTGGGATATTTTCAAATAATTTCCTCCAAATGCATTGATTCATGTTTTCTAAATTGAATTGAGGTCTAACCTCCTCCCATGAATATAAACCTTTACCTCTCAAGTTCTGTAGATCTTCAATCCCTCTTAGCAAGGTTTTACAAATCTCCAATATCTTTTAGCTCTGCCATGTGTCATTATTGGATTCCTTGAATAAAAACCCAAAAATCATTACATTCCAAAGTTAATTCCCACCATACCTTGAGTTTTTTAATGGAATCAAACCATTGGAGGTTTGAATAAAAGATTGTCCCCTATTCTTTTTCCAAGCTTTCATCATCTTCCCATACATCCAAAGCTTGGTGGGGACACATGCCTTTTAACCAAGGTTTGGTCCAAATTTTTAAACCATTTCCCATGTTGAGAGGGCTTGCATCTAGCTATTTTGAATTTTAGTAAGGTTTTGGATTCAAATCCCCTAGTTCCATAACCATCCAAACCTGCTTGCATATCAAGGTCAAGGCTAAAAGTGCTTCTTTGAGACGTATGAAACCTAGATTGCCCACTTAATTATGGGTGTAACAATTAGTCCAATTAATTCTAACCCAAACTTGGTGTTCCTTGCTTGACCACTAAATATTCCTTAAAATAAGTTTATACTATTTCATTTTTTAATTTCATACAACCTCCTTAAACACAAATAAAAAACCATAATGTGGATGCAAGGATTGCATTAACAATTATTGCCCTTTTAACAAGTGACATGTGTAAAAAACTTTAGAACTTAATTTTTTTATGTACATGCTTATTGTTGGGTAGGTGCTAATTGTTAACACATAAAATTATCTACCTCCTTGACATCTAGGTTTAGGTTGAAAATGATTTTGAGGAGTTTATAAAAATCACTTGTTTTAATTCACTTTCAAATGAATCCCTTGATCCAACTAAGTTTTTTGTTACTCTTTTTCACTAGAATTTATTTTGTCCTTTGCAACCAAGAAATCAATGACTAAATGTTCTATACGACTATGTCATTAACTATCATCATAGGATATTATTTCAAATCCCATGTGTAAAAAATTATAATCATATAATAATGATGCATTTGACTAGTAAACGGTAACGTGGTAATATGAAGGATGACATCATTTTTTCATTATAATTTTTCATCCATATGACATTCATGATTTCATTTGAAAATGTGACCAGGATAAAGTCATTTCAAATATAATTGAATAATGATTATGCAAATGATGTGAAAAAATGACATGTCACTATATAAACAACATAGTCATAAAATTACTTTACAATGATTAAAATATGACAATCAATCATTTAATATGAATATAGACAAATGTAATGAATTACGACATGTAGGGAATTAATTTAAATTGATATCTATGCATGTATAGGTAATATAAAAAAAATTATTACATTTTTTTATAGTAAACTTGATATATGATCCATTTAAAAATATTTTATGTGAATAAATTAATTATTATACATTGAAATAAATTTTAATGGTAAAAATATGGTACATTATAAATATTTTAATTAAAAATTGAAAAAGTAAGATGTACGCAATCATAATTTATTTTTAATTAAAATTCTATCTCAAATTTAAATAAAAATTTATATACTATATGTATACAAAAGAAATAAATTTTATTTTACATCTATCTATGAAGGAAGGTAGTTTGTTTTGTTTTGTTTTGTTTGTATCACTGAGATCCAACGAACTGGGATGCTTTAGATAATGTTCTTCAACTCTTTGGAAAGCTCTCAAGGAGGGGTACATCCGCTTGGTTTCATGGTGTTTGGACTTGCAATGCAAAAGTTCTTGTAGCTGAAAATTTTGGAGGAATTGGAATGTGCCTTGGGTGTTGTTGGAAAGATCTTGATGAGTAGGATTTAATGGAATTTATTTGGTAAGATTTGGATTCAGATTGTGGGAGATATTGATTTTTAAGTGATTTTTGCTGCCGAAAATTCAAATAAATTCCCAAAAACCAGGTTTTGGAAGGAAAAATCAGTTGAGGACGTGGTAAGACTTGGGGCAACGGCCGTAGCCACTCTAGTCTATCTATGAAGGAAGGTTGTTTGTTTGTTTTGTTTTGTTTTGTTTGTACCATTGAGATCCACTGGATCGGGATGCTTTGGATTGTGTTCTTGGTCTCTTTGGATAACTCTCGAGGAGGAGGGGTGCATTGGCTTGGTTTCATGGCGTTTGGACTTGTGGTGTAGAAGTTCTTGAATATTGAATGATTTTTTCACTGAAAATTAAATGAAATTGTAGCTGAAAATTTTGAAGCAATTGGAATGTGCCTTTCGTGCTTTTGGAAAAATCTCGATGAGCAGGATTTAATGGAATTTATTTGGTAAGATTTGGATTCAGATTGTGGGAGATATTGATTTTTTAAGTGTTTTTTGCTGCTGAAAATTCAAATAAACTCCAAAAAATTAGGTTTTGGAAAGAAAAATCAGCTGTGAACATGGTAACACTTGAAGGCTTACCATTCAATTCAAGCATGATTTCCTTTCATATTTGGCTTTTCAAAAAATTGGTACATACATTGCAAAACAATGTTCACATGTTGAGCTATTTTGTAATGTGTTCACACTTAGGCCAACGGTACAAGCCACACTAGTGTGTATAAAAACATTATTAAAGAATATTATTATTATATGTGTAAAAATGAGTAAAATTTATACTTTCAGAAAATCAGTAGTTTTAAAACTAATTAAAATATTTAGATTAATTGTTTACAACATAATTAATAGGATTAATATTTATTATATATATATAATTTACTCTTGTATTATTCACAAAGGTTTTTCCATTTACAAATCATGTGTTTCAATTTTTTTTTCACAAAGAATGGTCATTGAAATGTTTGCCAATAAAAAAATTCAAATATTTATATTTTGAATGAATAGATGTATATATAATTGTGTACATCATTGAATAAAATTTATGAATAAAATTTCAATTTTTTTATTTTGAAAAATTATCAATGTTTAAATTAATTATGGTCTAAATAAAATAAATACTAGAGTATTTACACAACATGCAATGTGGTTTGGTGGTGAAGAAGTTGAATTCCATCCTCGAGGTCAAACTTCACAATTGTAATATTGATTTACCTACTTAGACTTCCTAGGTTAGGTGCTTACCTAGGTAGATTAAGTGGTCTACTTAGTCACTTAAACTAGGTTTTAGATATAGCTTAGTTGGTGACATGTGTCAACAATCAATAGGATGAAAAGCAATGAAATTAAAAATAATTGAAATAAAATATATATTTTATTACTTATATATTACATATAATAAATCTATGATAATAAATAATTATTGTTGCCAAGTTTTTTGGGTCCAATTTGTAATAATAAAAAACAATTACACAATGACTAAATTATCACTAATAATTTCAAATATGTTTTTTATGACTAATGGATGAAATTTGCCACATCATTGTGTGACATCATGTCCTAAATGATTATTGTTCTAAACAATTTGTCCATATTGATTTTAAGGTTATTACTCATTTTTGTTTTTAATGACTAGAATATTAGTCATGAACCCAATCATATATTTGAGATTTTCTTTTAGTGTCTGCAACTATAGTAAGTTATTAACTTGTCCCAATTTATTTATAAACCAATGATAAACAAAAACATTTAAAACCATATTTTGTATATTTTTTCTCTTACCTTTCAATCATGAAATAATATCATCAACATATTGAAATATGATTTATTATTTTGTATCTTTAGCAATAACGATGCTTTTTATATCTCCCAAACATTTGACTATTTATTTTACCATGAAATTGAACATCTTTTCAGCTAGGATAAAAGGTACTTCCATGAAAAGTAGTGGCACAAAAACAATAACACTTGAGCAACAACACAAGAACATCAACTAGTTTATCTAGGTTCCAACGAAAACCAAATTGATTTGTTTTTCACCAATAAGTGCACTTAGTAACCCTGCAAAAACAAAAGATTTAATTGCACATCCTCCTATTGCAAAATAACCAACAATTTTATAATCACAATAACATTAAATTAACAACATTAGTAGATAAATACTAGCACCAGTATAACATCAACACCACAACAACATCAACAACAATACAACAACATACAAGGAACAACAATACATTAAAATATTAACACAAAAGCAATAGCACTTGAATAAAACATGATAACATCAACTTGCTTAAGGTTTCAAATAAATCATTTGCTTCACCAACAACCCCATCCTAAGAACCAACTTGAATGAATAGGTGTACACATGAACTTAGGGTTTCATATTCAAAAGATGAAAAAGTAGATGAAAATAGTCACTCACATTCATCTTTGATTTGAATTTTTTTCAATTTGAATTTTCTTGCCCATTGGACAATTTTTTGCCGCATGCATTTAGATGAAAAAAAATGATGAATATAAATCACTAAGTCAAGGTTTTAGATCATAGAGATGAAAACAAAATGACAAGGAGTGAAGGTAGCATGTTTTGATTAGCTATATTTTTTTTTGGTGCATGAAAAATTGATCACATGATGTGTTTGGTGGGATGGATCAAATGGAGTTTGTTGCATAAGATTACAACTTTGAGAGGTAAAAGATGAACAAGTGTAAATTTTTATCATGTTAAATAAATAAGATTGCAACATACATAGATTAGAAATAATTTTTTTAAAATTTATGTTTTAGTTTTGATGGTTTTTTTTGGGTGTATTAGGCGTATAATATCTTGTGGATTAAATTAGCCTTCACATTTTATTCAATTAAAAAAATGCATGTCATGTTTTGTAGCACAATGTCAATATCAAGCTTTGGTGTGAAGTTCATTATTCAACCTTGTGAGGTTTTGGTGTGCAACTCTAACGTGTTATTCCTTTGCATTGTTTTTAAGATCAAAAAATTACTCCTTTGCATTATTTATAAGATCAAAAGAAGGTTCACATTAAATTTCATGGACAATATACATAGGTGTGTGATTCATGACCTAATTTTAATTGCATTTTATCAAGATATCTTTTTGTTGTTAATTTGTGTGATTAATAAAGTGCATAAGAGGGTCTATTCACAATTGGGGTACCAAAAACGAATGAACTATTTTTAAAGGATTATGAATGACAACTTTGAATTTTTGTTTATTTTACATTATTATAGTTGTAATGGATTGTTGTATGTCAATATATAAAATGGTGTCTTGCAAAATTAATAAAATTATTAAAAACTAATTTGGATACTATGTAAATGTCATTTTGAATCCTTTAAACTAATTATATTGAAAGTGTTTGAATTGTAATTTTTAAAAAAATAATCAAAAGGAATGCATAAAGTCATATAATTGATTCAAATTTTGTATATAACAAAAACATTCCCCTTTTTATGAAAAATACATGTTCATTGGATGAACTTGATGAAAAACCAATTCATACAAAAATTTCAAAGTTTTAAAATTTTGAAACACAAGGTTGCAAAGCAAAAGACTCAATTTTTTTAACCATTTGGCAAAACATTATGTTCAATGGGTTCAAAATGTATAGCTTTTGGTCCAGGTCACATGTATAAAAAATAATTTTGCCAAAAAACATGTTTGGCTGTCCATTGAAACCCATTTGGGAATTTATAGAATTTTTTGTGTTTTTTGTTATAAACCAAAATATTGATACACAATTATATATACATGTAAAAAGTTACCATTGTCACATGGATTATTTTAAATTGAATCATTCAATTTTTTTCACTTAAATTTGTTTTAAGTAAATGTTATTTGCAAAATGTAGCCCTACAAAAGTCCTAGAATCCTTTTTCCTTTTTTTGGAACCCCCCAACCTTGAATAGGCCCAAGGTTTAGTTATGTGAGGTGGAGTTTGGTGGTTTGTTTAAGATGTCAAAAGAATGATCTAGGGGTGTTGTTGGATATTATAGTGGAAATTGAAGGGGGGTGTGCAAAACATATCAAAATGATTTGAAGTTCATATAACACAAACAATGGCTAAAAATTTCTACAAGTAACTAATAGTGTTTTTTAGATCTATTAGTTATCCTTGATTGACAACATTTCATGTTTACAAGGTCTCTTCAACTTCAGGTGTAATGGCATATTGTAAATCAACAAATTAGTTATTGGATGCTAGTTGATCATTTGTGTGCATATTGTGCCCCATTTGGATGTAAAACTTCATTACATAAAAGGAATAGTTTGGCGATGGTCAATGTGATCATGGTTGTTAACACCATGACAACAATAGCCTAAAACATATATTAGTTAATTATTTCTGAATTGTAATCAAAATCATGTGCAATTGAATTACAAACAAATAAAATACTTCAAAGGTGATTCCATTATAATCATAATGGCTCATCTATATCACATTGTTACTTATTGTCAATCAAACTAATTGCTAATCAATATCCAAGGAATTAAATCTTTATGCATTAAAGAAATCCATTAATGTCCACATCCCCTACTAGTATCCAGGAAATCTCCACTAAAGTTCATTAAAGAGACCCATTAATGTCTGTTGAAATCCACATACACTACAAGAGTCCACTAGATTTCCACTACATAAATCCACGTCCACCACGTCCACTCCTAGTGTCCATTGAACTAACATCCATTATTTTTTGAAAAAATCCAATAAAGTCCACGGGCAACCTAGAAAATATATAAAATTTTAAATGAGTATATATATATATATATATATATATAAATTGGTGCCCACCCCCAAGTGTACAATAGTGGAGCTTAATGGACATGGGGTGGTGCATGGTGGAATTGTATTGGGCATCTTCCCAAGTGTTCTAGTTCATTAGGATTTTCATTGAAAATGTCCAAAATCCACTACAATGCAAACCTCCCATTTCCTTTAGAAGATGGGTGGAATGAATGATGGTTTAGGGACAAGTTTTATAATAATGTTATGATAAAATAAATAGAAATATTATGTTCATGGTTTTGGAAAAATTAGCTATAGATAATAAGTTCATCAACATGGTGAGACCATTGTTCCACAATGCAAAATTAGCGGCAATGTACTTCAATGGTGGCATCACTAAACTATTTAAGATATAGAGAAGATTTTAGTAAGGTTGCTTGTTAGCTCCAATGTTGTTGTTCCCTATATGTTGTAATTGTTTTCAAGTGTTGGTGCTATGTTGGTGCTAGTACTTTTTTAATGATGTTGTTGATCTAGTGTTATTGTCAATGTGCTACAATTGTTGTTTGACTATTTTAGTGCTGAATTGTTGTAATTAAATTGTTGGCTGGTATGTAATAGCAAGGTGTGCAACCAAATCTTTTGCATTTGTGAGGATTCCAAATGCATTTGTTGATGATGTCATTATACTTAAAGTGGGCAAGTGTATGTTCATGAACAAAACATCTGAAAGCGGATGGGATTTAAATCTCACTTTCTGAATTTTATGAGGACAACTTGGTTGTCATGTATGCAAAATGTGGAAACATGGCACATGCTTAAAGAGGGTTCAACAAGATGCCAATGTCTCAAAATGTGGTGATCTAAACCAACATGATATTTTAAGACACATGAAATGAACCAAGCAAAGGCAAAAGGACTATAATTACAAGTGCAACATGATATGTGGTCAAAATTTGTTACTTTTGTGAGAATGTTATTCATGCATGTGCTAGCATAATTGTGCTTGAAGAAGGCAAGTGTATTGTTCATGAGTAGATCATTGAAAGAGAATGAGATCCATATAGACCTTTATCGGAAGCATATGTTGGAATGCTTCAATGATCACACTCTATATTAAATTTGCAAATTTGGAACATTCCACCCATTAAATTTTCCACCCATCTTCCACCATGGATTTATTTTCCACCCATTTTCCACTATGGATCTATTTTCCACCCATCTTCCACCCATGTCCCCTCTAAAAAGTTTGATTAATAATGTAATTTACAGGGTGTATCATGCATTGGATGTTTCCAGGTTTTGTTGGACCTGGTAATGATCTAATGTGACTTACTGAACAAGAACATATGTTCCAAGTTTCATACATGATGGGAGAACATGATGTTAAATAAAATTTTCACTGTAGTGAAATACTAGCTATTGTACTTTAGTACTTCAAATAACTTTCATATGTGCAAATCATGCTCAATCTCTAGTTTATAAAACTAGTAATAATACGAAACTCTTTAAGTTGCACGACTCTCATGTCAAACAACTCATGGACAGCCAACCAACAGGAGAAGACATGTCCACACATCAGGCATAATTCATGGCATAACTCTAACATTGAGGGAAAGGGGTGTTTTGGTTTTCAGTGTCTAGCAATAAATATAGAAAGTTGATCAAAAGATTTGCACTTCATATCAAGTTTATGGCCAGATTTGACAAAATCTTCTTAGGGATGATTGTGCAGGTATTGAGGGAAGAAAGATCAAAAGATAATAAGCAGAAAGGAAAGAAGGAATGAGCAGAACCATACCAAACAACCCCTAATTCTCAAATGCCCTTATTCTCATCAGAAATCACAAGTGCCTATATCGTAGAAGTCTCTTTATCTATCATCTTGTATCTTAACCTCAACAAATAGTCAGGCTCCACTCATTGGCCTCCAATCGTTGTTGGGGTCTATCTTACTGGAGAAAAAGACTTTAAAAGCTCTGCTGAAACCTAAAATCTCAACAAGACATAACAAAAGATGCATGGAATAAGTGGTTGTGTGAAACTCACTTGCAGTTGCCCACACTGATGAGACCCAATGATTCATTGCCATTTACCTTCAGAATCTTGGCATATTACTGTACCTTATATTGGAACTCTCTTGAAGCTTAAGCTATTTTTATGGGCACCAGAGAGTTGAGCCAGACAATGGACTCTCCACATTCCTTTCAGTTCAGTGAAGCTACAAATATACTCACTAGGGCCACAAAGAATTGGACTAATTCAAATCTGGCATCAGGTCAATATTGATGCATAGCTCTGCATGCTGAATCACTATGTCTAGAAAATTTCAAGCACACTGCATGCATCTATGAAAATTAAGCTGGCACCTGTTCCCAACAGCTGTGAGGATTAGTACTGTTAGCGACCCCATCGCTGGCCACCAAGAGGCGTGGTATTGGAACCTGACTGTGTCGGGCCTCCAAATCCTCGCCCACCAAAACCACCACCCCGTCCACGATGGTGGAAACCTGTCCAGAGCAGCAGTGACCACAACATCAAGCTCCCTACCAAACCTAGAACAGATTTTGCCTATATTTGAAGACTCTGAATTTCTAACTGTAGTCAATAACAGTCACTTGCCTAGATGTTTAAGCTCATACATAATTCATTTGGGGGTGTACTTCTCTGAATTAGCATGAGCAGAGTGAAATAGTGACCACAAAAAAATCCATTTGATGAAACTAGGCGCTAGACATTTCAGCTCAAACACATTATCTGTGGAACTAGTACACTGGATAAATAGCCAACCTCCTCCACCCCGACTATTGCCAACCAAAGATGATAGTTCAGGATTAACAGGCTGTCCAGCCTCCACTAGGATTGACAGTAGCTCTCTTGCATGTCTGCCATTTGCTGCAGTGAAGAAAGTATAGGCAATTCCCTTCGCACCAGCACGCCCTGTGCGGCCGATACGGTGCACATAATCTTCACAAGAGCCTGGGAAATCATAGTTGATCACGCACTTGATATCCTTCACATCTGACATTTAAGACCCCATCTTTCCCATTAGTTCAACCCCAATCTGACCTCTTCCTACATCACCACTACATGTAATCACAGGATGTTTTCGAAGTAGTAGGATCCTGTCTTCAAATGAACCTTGAGTACTGCAAGCTCCCAGTGGCTTCCAATAATATGCAGCACTCAGTGCCACTAAGAAGGGAAAACTTCTCACAGAACTAGTCCCTTGGAAGAGCACTAATCCTAACCTTGCCACATCAGTCCTTATCTCAACTTCAATACAGGACTCACACTAAGAGAAGGATAGCAGACCACTGACATCAAACATTTCACTAGATGGATACACTTATGACAGTCCATGCAAGGGCCACCATTACAGCCACTAGCCGTTGAATTTGTGAGCAATAAGTTAAGGCTAAATTATTAGAGGAGCAACTATCCTGCTTTAGCAGAATACCAGACCTACATCTATTTGTGAATACAGATACCATGCAATTCCACTACAAGACATTTCCAACTCATGAAACCTATATGACTAACAAGCCTCATCACCTTCCAAACACAAAACCCCCAAAGAATTGTTATCAGTCCCACAATTACTGCAACCTGAAGGGTGTGCATGGAGCTGGTAAATCAATGACCTCCTTCACAGACTGAGATGTATCCAACATCTAATTTAACAAACCTTGCCACTTGCACATTTTCAACCTTACCACATTTGTATTGTGGATTTACCAGATTCTTCACGCCTGTAGGGCAGCTAGCCTTGTGCATGCCCTCCTTTGCTGGGCAATGAAAGAGGAAATGGCACCTGCAGATGAATGAGTCTGTCGACCGGGCTGCATGCAAGGAGCCAGCAATCCAATCAAGCGTGCGTGGAGCATTGCAGTGGCGACGATTATCTTTCCCAAAACCCATGCAATCTCTCGTGGACCACTCTTCTGTTCCTTCTGAGACAAAAAAACCCTAAATGCCGCCACCACACCACAATCACACCCTGAGGATGCCAGCTGGCCTGCAGCCCGCCCGCTTTTCTCACACACCCTGCAGGACAACATCAAGGGTATGCCCTCCCCCAAACAATTTTTCAATTGCCCTATTTGCTGCTACTCAGGTTTGGATTCTATGTCAGATGTAACTGGGAATCCTTGAGTTTACATGGTCTAGGTGGGGCGAAAGGGCTCAAGGATTCATTTTCTTAATTGCCCATTAGCTGATGATGGTTACATCATAGGTTCTTGAAACAGGAGAAATCAGATGCTGTGCATAATCAACACTGTATATCTTCTATCTCAAGTTAGTACAGGGAAGCTTGAGAGGTGGCCTGTCTCCCTACACTCTTTTCTCTTCAAAAGTAGGAAAAGGGTCTACGGCCATCAGGCTACCATGGGCAATGTGTCATGAGTACCCTGTCTTCACAGAGCTCCCTTAAAGGTGAATACAGACATCTCACAGCTAAGTACCCAACACCTCCAAAACAATGAGCTTCCTGGGAGTTGACATCACAAATTGCTCCAGGCTGGCTCTGAGTCTAAACGAAAAGGTCCCTGCAGGCATCATCCAGCAGCTTTGAAGCTGCATTTGGAAGGGCATCAAATGCTTCCGGCAAGTCCTTTGGGCAGTTTGTGAAGAACTTTGTCACTGGTTGGGTTCTTAGAGAGCAAGTAAAACCGGCCTCCTTCCAATGTAGCTACCTCATTGCCTGGATACTGGGAGCAATGCCCATGCATGCTGCAGTGGTTACTTAAGAGGGTCCCATAACCCTTGTAGTCACTTAAAGATGCCACCCTGCGTGCCTCAGGCTGGCAATTAAAGCATGGAATTTTCACATCCCCAACACAGTCTAGGTATCCCAATCCAGTTCTACTACACCCTTTCTTTGAGCTCTGGGAGTACTTCAGTTTGTGCTCACCATTGACTAGAACTTACAGATGTTGACTGAAAACAAAACATAATCTTAATTGCTGACATTCCGGGCAAATCTGCACATTTAGTAGAGCAAGTCCATGTGATGAACAGAAGATAACATTAACAGTTGACAGCATCGGCAGCTTACATGTTAAAGAAAAAACTGCACCCAAAACCAGCAGACCATTAGAGTTTATGATCCCACTAAACACATTGCATGCCTGCCTAAACATACCCAAACCGCGAGCTGCAACATCAGTGGCTGTCATGATGGGGCTTTTGCCAGCTTTGAACTCTGATAACACCCAGTCTCTTTCTGCTTGAGATTTGTCACCATGGATAGAAAGTGCAGGCCATCCATCCATCCGCAGCTGCCGAGTCACCTGGTCACATCCTCTCTTTGTCTCCATGAAAATCAACAGCCGACTGCCATCCATGATCTGCTCCAACAGCTTAATCAACCTGAACACAATCATAATCATTTTTGTAGTTCAATATGTAATCATGAAGTTTTGAAGCTCCAAAGAATGTGAAGGAGAGGAGAAGAGACCAGTATATAAGAATAATAACTCTCAGGAACCACAAAAAAATCTGTCAAACTCAGCAGAGAAATGGCACTTACTTAGGATATTTTTCATACTCTGAGACAACTTCAACTATTTGCTCTATTGAATGGTTTGCCTTCAAATCCTGGGAGCCAATTGTCACCTGAGAGCACATTGGCGTTATTATGATCAGCACAACAGATTGTCAAGCTCACAAAACTGTCACCCATTCTACAACACTGCAATACTTAAAAGTACTCATTGTTGCATAGCAGTTGTGAGCGATGCTTGTCCCCACAACAAAAAATACTGTCATCCTCTGGCATGCACGGTCAGGTGCAAGGGACTGGACCTTATATGCATCAACCAGAAACTGCTTTGCAAGAAATTCAACTTCTTTGGGCCATGTTGCACTCCAATACAGTGTCTGTCGATCTGGTCGGATCTGGACATTCAACAAAATGGCAATGTTAGGCAGAGCATGCACTTACAAAGACTGCACTTGCAGAATGACCCTCTCACAGAGCTGAGCCTCTGTAACTGTCACCATTGAGGCAATGACATTGCCCATTCCTCCACCCTTACCCCAAGGCTTAACCTAATGTGCCCACAATCCTTCTTGGTAAAATGTTTACCCAGTGCACTGGACCATTGTGGGGTGGGCTGTTTTGGTTATTACAGGTAATCTCAAGCATGGCCTAATGGTAAATTGAATCTCCAATCACTTGCAAGGTGACCATGAGTCCTAAACAGTTGTGCAATTGACTTGATGCTCCAACTTTTAGTGTACATAACACAATCACACCAGTCCCCAGAACTCAGAGAACAAGATTACCATTTCTTTTCAATTCCATGAAGTGTAACTAACCTGTGAAACAATCTTCCTGATTTGAGGTTCAAAACCCATGTCCAACATGCGGTCAGCCTCATCAAGTACAAGGTAAGTAACTCTCCGTAAATTGGTGTGGCGACCTTCCAGCATGTCAATAAGTCGACCAGGTGTTGCTATCACAACCTCTACCCCTGTCATAGCAGAGTGTCCATAAGACAGATGAGCAATCAAACCATGTCAGCATTCTTCTACAATTCCAAAAACTAATCAAAGGCTTGTATGTATCTATGCAAAACAAGCACCTTTCTGAAGATCCCGAATCTGTGGTCCTTTAGGGGCACCCCCATAGATGCAAGTGTTCTTTATTTTGGATGATGCACCAAATTTTGTAGCTTCTTGTTGGATCTGCACTGCCAGCTCTCGTGTGGGAGCCAGCACCAGAACTATTGGCCCATCTCCAGGAGCTGAACATCCAACCAACCACAAAATACATTACAAAAAATCAAAGCACTGCCAGTATATTTGAAGACAAACTCCAACAACGAGAGGGACCATAGGAGACACATTATCACTGCATTTGAGCAAATTCTCAATTGTACCATTCTACCCAATAAGTAAACACAAGTTCTTTACAAAAAGCTTCCATGCTTACCATTCATCACAATCAAACCAACAACTTCAGCATTAGGAAATTGCTCTGAACACAAACATCAAACCTAACTGCTAATCCCTTACTGTCAAAGCTGTTAACCCTAAACAGAGAAGAAAACCTTCTGAAACCAAGTATCCATGAGACAATCTCAAGAATCAGGTCACTTACAAAGATATGGCTGGGCATTCACATGCACAATTGCAGGTAAGAGATACGCAAGTGTCTTCCCTGATCCAGTTTCAGCAAGACCAACTAAGTCTCGGCCCTTCAATGCCATGGGCCAGCCTTGTGCTTGAATAGCTGTTGGCTCTGTGAACCCAGCCTTGAGGACCTCATGTAGCACATAATCTGCTTCCATCATCCCCTTGTCATTTATACAAGGTACAAACTCATGGCTTGTATATAGCCCACATGATGAAAATGCACTACAAAAATCTTATCATTAACAGCTTTGCTCACTTCTTGCACAGCAACACAACCATGTATATTCGACTACTTAGGAGATAACTACAGTGAACTTCAGACTGCTATGGAACAAGCTCTTACTAAGTCATAAAGAAACTGGTATGCAATATAATGTAACATTTGTACAGCCATCAGTGTATTACATAAACTCCAATATCAGGACATCTACAAACAGAGAAGCATTGTGTTGAATACAACAATTTATACTGAAGACTTTATAATTGATAAGAGGCAAATCAACATAGAGAAGAGACTTGAGTGCAAGGTGATAGACACAAGTATAGAACAAAGTCAAGCAGGAAAATGTTATCTTCGGCATACACCGTGTAAAATTTCAAATGTAAGTATGAAGGAAGCCCACAAATGAGCATCCTGAGACAGAAGTCAATCTCCTGAAAGACAGGAATGAAAAGGAAAAATGGGAAGATGAAAAAAAACCAAATAACTAGAGAAATTTGCAAGAGAGTAGACTCCCAAGGACAAGAGCAAAAACCATGCGAATGACAGGGCAAAGGTGTGGAACACTTTCAACTTGCTCTACTTTCAACAAAAGCTGATCATAAAGAAAAAGCCAACTGGAAGAGAAGAAAATGACACCTGGGAAGGAAGCCTCTTCAAAAGTACGAACAGGCTTGGGAACATTGCGACCTTCCACTGTGATTTCCCGCCTGCGCCGATAAGCTGCAACCTCATCCTCTGTCAAAGCTGATACAGCTGGATGTTCAACATAAAAGTTCTTCTCAAACGGTATAATATTCTCAAACTCTTGTGCTGGAAGGGAAACATTATCTAGATCCCTCTTGTTGCCTGCATATCCTCCTCCTCCTCCACCACTGCCACCATAACCTCCACCCCTATCCTTAAAGCCCCCGGCCCCCCTCCCACCCCCATATCCTGAGCCTCCTCCACCGTAGCCTCCCCCAAAATCACTGCAGGAAACATCCAATAACAAGAAGATAATGCAAAATTAAAGCGCCTTTCATGCACAGGAAAATCATCTGTACCCAAAAATCTTGGCATTAAAAGCATCCAAGCTCAGTAAGCAGTGAAATTGGTCATCTATAGGCCCTAAATCCGACTGCTTAGGCAACACATTTCTGACAACAAGAAAGAATAAATCGTCGTAATCACATAGAAAGACGATATACATTACAAAGTTTCTCTGCACAAACGCCTAAATAACTACACTTTCTTTACAAGCTTTTTCCATCAACAGGAGGTTGCAAAAGACCATAGGGAGAACACATAGCCTACCTCTTTCGTTCCCGGAACGAGGAAGGATCAGCATATCTGCCATCAAACCGACTCATTGCTGCCAAACTCTCTGTTCAAGAGTTGCAACCAAAATAAAAAGTCCTGCTCAAGTCATGAAAAGAAAAACCAAACCGAACAATTTCAGCTCGCGCCAAAAAGAGAAAAAAGCAGCAACCGAAAACCGAAAGAAAAAAAGGCACAGCAACGACACGAACTCCAACAGACATAATCGAAACCAAAACCCTAATACGATGCACACCCCGCGCCCTTCGCCACCGCAAGCAGAAGATGACCAGAGTTCACAACTTACAAGCCTGCTACACATAAAACCGCAAAGAAGAATTTACAAGAAAAACAAAACAAAGAGATGGAAAGTTGCGTATGGTTTTACAGATCCTGGCGTACGCTTCGGTGCAGTGCGATGTGATCCAAACTGACTAGACGCCGCTGCAAGAGCGAGCGACACAACGATAGAAGAGACGGAGAGAGACAGCGAGACAGACACAGGAAAAGAACATTCACGCAAATGCGCGCGCGCACAAACACGCACAAACACACTCTCATAACCGGACACATTCGGTCTTTAAAAAAATAGAAAAAATTATAACTTTATATATTTTTTAAATTTAGTTCTTTGGGTTGTCTTGGGTAGAGCTCCGGGATAAAGATTATAACCAAGGGTCTTCTTTTTTTTTCTTTCAGTTTTGTACAGGCCATTGTCCACAAGAGGAATTAGCCAAATTTGGCTAATTGGTATAACATATGTTATTGGCATAACATAATTATTTCACCTAATAATAAAGTTTCACCTTCTCAAAAAAGGAAAAAAAAGTGCACGTTGTGCAATCTACTGTATTTTAAAAGACACGTTTAGCTTTAATCATTGCACAAACCTTTGAAAATCAGCAGGGTTGAATCAGCAGGTGTGAATTTGGGTGAATAAAATGCCCAAAGAAAAAATGAACCTACCAATTTGTTTTAAACTTCAAATTTTGATAAATTTCAAAAGGGACTAACCACCATACAACCATCAATTATCATGCATGCACCATATCCATGAAATTGAGATGAACAAAAGAAATATCAAAACGTACTCGTGTAGCCTGTGCCGTTTGCCCAAGTGTGAACACATTCTTTATTTTTCACATTTTCAGAATTGAAAATTTCTAAATTTGGCAACATGAAGCCATGGAGGGCTCAACTAATTTTTCCTTCCAAACCCAATTTTTGCAATTTGTTTGAATTTCCAACAACAAAATCCGCTTGAAAATCAATATCTTCCACGCTTTAGCTCTGAAAATTGTGAAGTAAACTCTATTAAAGCTGACTTACTGAGGGCTTTCCAACAACACCAAGAACAGTTCCAAATTCCAATACATTTTGCAGTTTCGATTTTACTTAGTTTTCATTGAGAAAATTATTCAGTAATTAATAGCTTCCACACCATAGCTCCAAACAGTCTCAAATCAAGTCAGTGCACCCCTACTCATTGAGAGCTTTCCAAACATACCAAGAGTGTGACATGAAGCCCTCTGATTTGGGAGATCTCAACATGACAAACAAAACAAACTACCTTGCTTCATAGATAGATAGTTAATTATGAGATTAGGCATGGTGACAACCTAAATAAGAATGGTCCACATCACTACAACCATAGGGTGAGTTATCTTCAGCCCAAGACTTTGCATATATGGTAGATAGGTCAGTGAGCAAACACTTCAGAAATCAATGCAGGCCAATCCTGATGACTCACACATTGGTCCTATGCTTCTAAAGCTCAAAGAACATTTGTAACCCTCCACCAAACGGTTGCAAAAAGTGCTCAATTCAATAAAAGAATGGGAAAGTTATTGGGTGTCTGGTGTAGATTTAGTGATGGGATAAATTAAAACAGATAAGGGTTTCAAGGGATAAAATCTTTGATCATAGCATCTTCCCCTCTGAAATACATTGAGAGTTTTGTAAACCCCTTAGTTGACCCACCCATCAGGTTTTAAATCGCTGAAAATGACTAAAAATGAGGAAAATATGGGGCTAGGACGAGAGAAGAATTTAGAGTTTTAAAAAAAATAAAATTTAAAGCTAACTATCATTCATCTTCTTGCTATGTTTTCTGCATTGCTCTGCTCTCTAAAGATAAAAGAGCTTCTTCTTCCTGTGTTTTCTGTGGTGCTCCTTCACTTCTGACTCTAAAAGAACATTTGTAGCCCTCCAATTTGTGCATCCAACAACACAAAAATTGCTCAATTTAATTTAGAACATTTGTAGCCCTCCAATTTTGCTCATTCAACAACACAAAAATCGCTCAATTTAGTTTAGAACATTTGTAGTCCTCCAATTTGTGCATCCAACAACACAAAAATCGCTGAATTTAGTTTACCCTGCAACGTCAGTGATTTTAGTTCACCTCATTCCTAGTGCACCTACTTAGACTGTCCCAGGACAAAAACTGACACCTACTTATATGTTATAGTTGACACCTTTCTTCTTCTCTCTTGCCCATTTGATGTGCCATTTGTCTCTCAAGCTTATTTATTAAATAAATTGAGCTTGAAAATGGAGAATGTTTTTCAAGCATCTCAAAGTTTTGCTATCTGCCCATGCTATGAAAAGTCCGTTTTGCCAGTTTTGAAGGTGGAGTTGGCGAGTTTCTGGGAGGCGCTGGGCCTCAACAACATGCACTAAAAATAGCTTACTTTTTTTTCTTGTGTAAACGGCCATTGTTTGTGCAACTTTGACCACTCCTTTATATCTCATCTCAAGTTCGAATGCTGAATCCTTTTTCCCACCAACCTCACATGCATGCCCAGCTTCTTCCATCTACTATAAAAGTTTTAAGATCATTGAACTATGAAATCAAAATCAAATACTCCAAAAGCACCAGATTTTGAAAGCCACCCATATCATAGAATTGTACTTCCAACAGTGCAGATTTTTTTATTTCTCACTCAAATTACACATTTTTACTACCAAAAGATTCAGATCGAAGTTCCCAGACAGATGTTTAAAAATGTGACAAAGTTCAAGCTATTGGGAGGCTCGATGGTTACAACTCCCTCCTGTCACTTGGCATTGGTGTGGTCAATTTAAGGAATGAGAAAGACATTGGAAAGTGTTAGGTTATAAGTACGTGTTCGGTGATGGGTGGTTCTACCCTAGGTCTGCCCCAAAAAACTCCAAAAACTAAAAATCAATAGAAAAAACCAAAATCCCAACATGTGCCAAGCAACAACAAAGTTGTGAAAAAAAAACCTGGCAATTTTATTTTATTTTTTCGTTTAGTTTTATTGCAAGAGGACACTAGGTAAATATTAAGTGCTACCTGCAATTTTAAAGGGAAATTTGTGACATTTTTTACTTGTGTTTTTCATACGTTTTAGCGCCTGAGTTGAGCACCACATCTGGTGCACATAAGTCTACTATGGGTAGTGCAACAGACGGGGATAAAGCAGAATCGGAACATGTTAAGTACGCGCACTTGGCTTGCTCCTCCCCCACAGTTAGGGCACACCCCTGCAGCCGGCTTGCTGCCCGTCACCCTTCTCTTCTCGTCGCACACGCAGCACAGGAACATCGCGAATAACGACGACAACGACGGCGGCGGCTGGCGCGTTTGTTGTCGATCCCCAGAATCGTCAAGTTTCCCTGCAAAAATTCCAAACTCTCGGTTTCTTTAGAACCTCTGTATGAAGCTTATCGATACATCATGACGAGGTTTATTTGTGTGTGTGTGTGTGTGTGTGTGTGTGTGTGAGAGAGAGAGAGAGAGAGAGAGAGAGAGAGAGAGAGATCCATCCCAAGTTCTTCCTCACACACACATGTGGCCCTACATAGCTCTCTGCGAGTACTGGAAATTAGCGTCTAGATTTGTGGATTTCCGCAAACCTGAAACCGTGAGAGAGAGAGAGAGATCCCAGTGTCTTCGTCACAATTTGGACAACTGCGTGGCCATGTGACCAGACATAGCTATGTACGAGCACCGTAAATCAGCGTCTAGACCCGAGGGTTTTTGCGCGACACAAAACCGAGAAAGAAGAATGACCGGAAATTGGCAATGTAAATCGAATGCAATAATGAGAAGAGAAACAAACATACATACATACCTTCTTGTTGCAAGAAACAGACGAGAAGGAACTTTGGTGCTAAATCCCAAGGCGCGGTTCTTGTTTGAAAACGCGAAAAAGTTGAAGACGAACCAGTTGGCAAGTGCAGCTCCGGGTCGATGACAAGAGATCGGTGCGCAGGAAGGAACGCTTTCGAAAGAGAATGCAGGAGATTATAGAGTATTGGAGTGAGGTTTCAGATGAGCGGCCCAAGAGAAGAGTGTGTTGCATGGGTACCATCGCGCGGATTGCGTTTTCATATACTCTCTTTGCTTCGTCGTCTACGTCCCACACGTGGAGGCTCTGATTTGTGTACACGTGTTTACGCGCTTCGTTCTTCCTAGGTCCCACCTCAGGGTGTGATGTGTCGTGCAGCGCGATGGTCGGTCCGTTGCCACAGGGTTTCCGCCCGCCCGTTGATCTCCTGCTTTCGACATCATCAGTCTCGTCCCCAGTTTTGAATGGATATTAGTCCAGGTTGAAAATGGTGACCAAGCAATGGATGAACTTTTCATTTGTTCCAAAATAAATAAGTAAATGCTGACAAACCATTTTGGAAATAGAAGTTTCATGCAGCCAATTGAGAAGCCTCAGGAGGGCTTTTTCTTTTTGGGTTTTGGGTTGGAGGGGGCATTTGGGGGGGTGTTCCCAATGTGTTCCCAAGCTCTTCCCATCAGGTTCCTAAAATGTTTCCCAATTTCCTAATGTGTTCCTTAAGATGTTATTCATAGCACCTCTATTTTCATCCCATATTGTTTGGCCATGGTTCAACTTCCATGTATATACCTTGTAAAAGATGAGCTGCAAGGAACCATCCTTTGGGGAGGGAAGTGTATTTTGGCTTCTATGTTGGGGAGTGTCCCATGGTTCTCAAAATATTGGTGATGGGCCAATTATAATATGACTCCTGAAAAGAACTAGCTAACTAACTATCTGTTGGCACACCCCCTCACATGTTCCCAAGTTCTCAATGTGTTCCCCATGAGTGTTCCCAATAGCACCACAGGTTTATCCCATATTGTTTGCCCAAAGTTCTCCCTTGTCAAGTATATACTCAGGCCAAAGTGTATTTGCAGCGTTACTATTGCATAGAATGCTTTGAATTGGGGGACTATCAAAGTTTCAGCTTCTCTTCAAGATGGGCCAATTCAAATGACTCATTGCAAGAAAAAAGAAAAAGGAAACTAGGAGGAAATGGAAGTTCCCCTCAATTCATGACGCAACTTCTCATTGGTTGCAGGAAAATTATATTCCTAAAGTTGGCTGCCACTATTTTTGGCCTGGACTAATAGCCCTTCCTAAGAACACTACTTAAGGCAGCTGGTATAAGAATTGATTCATTAAATTGGACCGTGAGTGCTGTGGGAGAATGAATCATAGTGCCAATTGTGATGGCCAGGGAATGATGGTCTGGGAAATCATTTCTAGAAAGGAATTGGGAGGAAAAGCTGAAGATGGATATAAGTGAGGCAGAGCTCGAAATATGAGAACCCTTCTGTTTTTGTGAAGATGGAATGTGATCAAGGTCTGTGGGGCAAACAACCCAGTGAAAGAAATTCTGACATATTGCTATGTACACCGGCTAGATGAGCATCTCTGCACGTGATTGGAAGAAGTAGCATGCCACTCTGCAAACAGCTTCTCAAAAATTCTGTTTCTGGGAATTGTGAATTTGAAACCAATTCCAAACCATGGCTCTTATATCTTTGCCTGAATCAGAGACTTGGTATTGAGAATTGTGTATGTGCTGAAAATTGTAACACAGAAAAGATAGACATGTTTGGCTCAAAGCACCACAGAGAAGAATTTTGAGGGCTGACTCAGAATGAAACAAAACCAAGTTGTATGAAGGGGGTTGGGAAAGCTGGTTTAGTGGGCTTGTAGGGGAATATGCGAAAGTGTTACATGGAGAAACTGGTGGCCTAGAAATTGCGTAGCTATCCATGCAAGCCGGTGATCAGAGTGCATGATTTGATAGGAAGTTCTTCTGCAGTCCCTGGAGGTCAAAGAGAGAAGCCGTGGCAGGAGTTCTTTTTGGATCTTTCACAATGGTGGGATCACAGAAGATCAACAGAGCTCTTGTTGGTGTTAATCTTGTTGCTCTCTCTTGGTCGCTATCTTGTCATGGTCTAAAGTTTGGCAGAAATTCTTTCATGTCCTTTGCACTGGTGGGATAGTAGTAGTAGTAGACTTGAGAAGATGAGAGAAAGTAAGTAAATGCAATATGCTGATGGAGAAGGTCAGTGCAGCTTTCTCTGTTCTTATGATACCTGGGATGTGGAGAATCCATGGCTGATCTCAGCTTGATTGGGATTTCTGGTTGTAGACAAATGAAAGGTAGCCTGACTTCCAACATAAAAAGACACAGGGAGAACTCTGGCTTGAGGACCAAGAAAACCCACCATGGGTGGCAGCAGAGATGGCTGCAATGGCACCAGGCACAGTGCAATTGCACATTTTTTCACAGAATAAGGAGCTTACAAAATATGCGAATGATGGGCAACCTGGGAAGGCAATGCAGCTTTTCCAACAAATGCAATGAGAAGGATTGAGTCCTGACAAATTCACTTTTGTGGGGTTGCTGAATGCATGTGCTGGTTTAGGAGCACTTGAAGATGGCAGGCTTGTCCAGGAACAGCTCATTCAAAGTGGTTGTGAGTCTGATGTCTTTGTGGGGAATAGCTTGGTTGACATGTATGCAAAATGTGGGAGCCTTGAGGATGCTTGGAGAGTGTTCAACAAGATGCCATCTCAAAATATGGTCACTTGGACCACCATGATATTGGGACATGTGAGTTGCGGGCAAGGGCAGAAGGCACTGGAACTATTTTAACAAACGAAACAGGAAGGTGTGCAGCCAGACTCTGTTACTTTTGTGGGGGTGCTGAATGCATGTGTTGGTTTAGGAGCACTTGAGGATGGCATGCTTGTTCATGAACAGCTCATTCAAACTGGTTGCAAGTCTGATGTCTTTATGGGGAGTACCTTGGAAGACATGTATGCAAAGTGTGGGAGCATTGAGAATACTTGGAGAGTGTTCAACAAGATGCCATCTTGAAACATGTTCACTTGGACCACCATGATATTGGGGAGATGTGGAATGTGGGCAAGGGCAAAAGGCACAGGAACTAGTTCAGCAAATGCAACAGGAAGGTGCGGCCAAACTCTGTTACTTTTGTGGGGTTGCTGAATGCATGTGCTGATTTAGGAGCACTTGAAGATGGCAGGAGAGTTCATGGTCAGATCATTCAAAGAGGTTGGGAGCTGGAGGTCTTTCTGGCAAATAGCTTGGTAGACATGTATGCAAAATGTGGGAGCATGGACGATGCCTTGAAAGTGTTCAACATGATGCCATCTCAAAATGTGGTCACTTGGACTGCCATACTTGGAGCATATGCCATGCATGGGCATGATAAGGAAGCTCTCAAACATTTTGAATGAATGTGTGAAGAAGGTGTGCAGCCAAATGAATTCACTTTTATTTGTCTTCTGTCAGCTTGTAGCCATGCAGGTTTGGTGGATGAAGGCATGTGCTGTTATGCTTCAATGATCACAGAATATATGATTTCTGGGAAATTAGAACATTACACCTATGGTCAACCTTCTTGGCTGAGCTGGCCATCTTACAGGAGGCAGAGTATATGATCAACACTATCCCCTGTAAACCACATGTGGCTCCATGGAGGGCTTTGCTCTGTTCTTGCAAAATTCATGGTAATTTGGAGATGGGAGAATGCATTTCTAAACAAATTCTTGAATTCGTGCCTGGAAATGCTGCTGGTTACATGCTGCTATCAAACATTTATGCTGCTGTTGGTAACACCCATCTCTGTGAGAATGTTGAACAGCATAGAAAGGCAAGAGGTGTGAAGAAACAGCTGGGTCACACCTGGATTGAAGTGAATAATGAAGTGCATACATTTGTTGTAGATAATCAAGACCACCCTCAGATAATTGAAATCCATGCAGAACTATTGAGATTGCCTAAGCTCATGCATGATGCATGGTACGTGCATTAATCCAAATTTGTTCTACATGATGCGGAAGAAGAGGAAAAGGTGTTTCATTTGTGTCACCATAGTGAGAAACTGGCTATTGCATTATGGCATATCAACACAGCCCCAGGTACTCCTCTCCAAATAAGAAAAATCTGCGGGTATGTGAAGATTGCCATTACTTCCACAAAGCTCATTTCAAAAATAGATGGGAGAACAATCATGGTGAGGGATATGAATTGCATTCATTACTGTGAGGATGGCATTTGTTCTTGCATAGACTATTGGTGATGCCAGTAGTCTTGTCTTGTCAATCAATATATCAAGTTCATTTTGTTTGCAACATGTAAAGTGGTATTGAAACAAGGTCAAACTCAAACACCTTTATCAAATGTGGTACTGCTGAAAAGGTGGGAGCCTCCCCAGAGATTTGGATTTGATGCCTCTCCCATTTGTAGGACTTAGGACTGTTGCCTTTTTGGGCTTCTGAGTTATCTAGCAACATTTTGCCAATTAAAGTTGCACCAACCAGAACTCAACTTTTATGTTTGTAGGATGATGTGCAAATTGTTATTTTGAATTAAATTGTCTGTGTTGAGTGTTATCAACCGTGCTCTTTTTTTGTGGCAAATTTCTGTATCTGGTGAACTCTCAAAGTAAAACAACATTATGTCTGTTTCTGTCTGTTTCTTTAGAAAAGTTTCACCAACTTTTGCAGGAAAAATGTCACCAAATTTTTCCTACATTTTTAGATTTGAGGGCAGCTTTTGCAAGTTTTTAATATTGTATGGACACTTTTCTTTTTATTGCAGAATTTCGTCAAAAAGTGAAACTAATTTTATTTTTTTTATAAATTGAAATGATTTTGGAAGGTTTCAATTGGCAAAGTGAGAAAAAATTAGATGAAATCTCAAATTTTTATATTTGGTTTTCAATGTGTAGCAATAATCATAAAGGTTGATTAAAGATTTCTATTTCATAATCAGATTTGGCTAAATCTTCCTAGGGCTTATTACCATTTTTTCTATGTCTTCTGGTGGAGGATCGCCACTTAGACTGCATTTTTAAATCCCTAAAAGAAAACACTAATGTTCATTAATGATGCTACATGAGATAAGTGAAAATAAGAAAGAAAAAAACATTGGTTATCAATTTATAAAGTCGATGACCAAGAAACAAAATTTAATTTGCAGCAATAGATGCTTTTAAAATGGAAGGTGCAAATATCGACTTTTTCAAATCTTTGAATTCCAAAGAGGAGCATCAAACAAATCTATAACCTTGGATCATATTATCAATTTATGAACAAAATGTGGAAAATTGTGAGGTCCATATATTCTTAAGATGTGAACCTAAGTCACATTTCATGTGAACTAAATTCACAAATTTTATGAATGTAGTGTGTTACCAAAAACATATTTTGTTGTAATGAGAGGCTCAAATTTAAAAACTTCAGCCAATGGCTTTCAACAATATATGGATGAACTCAAACATGAGAAGCTAGATTATTAGTGTCACTGTAGATTGTGATTTTTTAAAAAATGGTTCCCCAAGTATATATTTTTAGTACTATAGTATCTTGGCATCTTTGACACTACTTAAATTATTTGTAGAAATTTTGAAAAAACAATTTTTTCAAAGAAAATATTTTTGTGAAGGAAAATAAAAAAATCAATTGGAATATTTTCTTTTTCAACATAGAATCTTCAAATTTAATTAATTATTCAACAAACATGCGTTGAAGTTGCCCTTGTACTAATGTAATCATTTGACATCTAAATTACCTAAAATTTATGAAAATTTCTATGTCTATTTAATTAAAGTATTTGGCGTTATGAAATCCTAAAGTTAAAAGTCCCTTTTTGGTGAGGTTTTGTGTCTGCTCATTCAGAATGGGAATTAGACTTGAATGCTAAGAAAGCCAATTTTGATTATGAAATTTTGGTGTGGGATTGCAGCATTGAACCCTTCAGATATCCGTGAATGTATGGGGGATCTGACAGTTGATGAAGATAATCCAATTCTAAAAGCAG